>Ga0307477_10000035_pt1 | contig 235904 bp, 199 predicted proteins | sample atmos_gasesECM2C_FD_203316 | JGI IMG/M metagenome (GOLD analysis project Ga0307477, IMG submission 203316) | Hardwood forest soil microbial communities from Morgan-Monroe State Forest, Indiana, United States - atmos_gasesECM2C_515 | ecosystem: Environmental > Terrestrial > Soil > Temperate...
ATTCCGGATCCCCACCGACATCGGATGCGACCACCACCCGCCAAGGGTCGGGGCGGTCGAGCCAGCGCCAACGGACGTGGGCGGCGTCGCGTCTCATGATCACAGGGGCTATATCGCGCGATCTCGAGGCGAGCTCGTCGAGATCAGGCTCCACCTCGGCGAAAGTGTCGAGGATAACTTCACGGCAACGGATGCGACGATGTCCTTGAAATAACCCACCACCCGCCAGGCGCGTAGCGCCCGCCGCCAGGTGGGCCATCGGGCGTGGCAGCCAGGGAGCATCGGCTCGCACAGCGGAGGGCTGCTCCCACCGGACCCACTGAGGCAGCCGACCGATCGGACGGATTCCTTTGTGCTGCCAACGCGGAAAATAGACAGCGAGGCTGGAAGGCGGCCGCTCAACGCCGCGATCGATCAGCTTGGACACCCCGCGACCCTGAAAGGAGGGATGAACCATTTGATCGCTACCGCCGCGCATCTTCATCAGCTCGCCGCACACCCATACCGGGAGCACCAGCGCGAACGCGGACCCGATGATTCGACCATTCATGTCGGCGATGTAGAAGCGGGTGCCATAGGGCGTGCGTTGGAAACGCCACGCGAACTCCTCGAGGCTCCGCTTCTTCTCGAAGCAGGCCTCGAAGAGCTCGATCAGCTGTCCCTCGTCGCCCGGACGAAAACCCCTGACCTCGATCAGAGACTCGAAGGGCTCGTCAGGTGTCACCGCGAGAGCGGGACCCGGTCACCACTCATAACGGGTCCTTACAATAGGGTCAGGACCTGTTGCTCCGATGGTCCAGCTCGTCTTCCCGTTCACGCCAGATCCGTGTCGCCGGCGGTGAGGTAGAAGCTGGACAACCGAACGAGCGATTCCGGTAAGCGTTCGTCGGTCAAGCGGACGCTCACCTGTGGGCCCTCACCACGAGGCAGGAAGCCGGCCAGCCTCAGCACCTTGGCGGGCCAAGGTCGAGGGTCGTTGAGCTCGAAGAGGGTGCGCCCCGGCCTCTCCGGCGAGCTCGACTTCGTCACTGCACGGATCAGGGCCCCCATGGTGGCGGGGTCGAAGGCGAGGATGTCGCCGATGCGACACTGCGAGTCGAGCACGGTGAAGGCCACGTAGCCGATCACCGATTCCGGATCCCCACCGACATCGGATGCGACCACCACCCGCCAAGGGTCGGGGCGGTCGAGCCAGCGCCAACGGACGTGGGCGGCGTCGCGTCTCATGACGAAGGGCGCGATGACACCCGATCGCAGATCGAGTGCGTCGAGCGCGGCCTCCTCGCCGGCGAAGTTCTCCGGGGAGAGTTCACAGCATCGGATACGGCGATGCCTGAACGACGCACCTCGAGCGGCCACGCGGGTGGCGGCAACTGCCACGCGGGACACCCCTACCGGTAGCCAGGGGGCATCTTCTCGCAGAGCCGTCGGCTGCTCCCAACGGACCCATTGAGTCAACCGGCCGATGCGGCGGGACTTCAATGGCGGGATGTTCCCACGAGGAAAATGGATGCTGAGGGCCCTCGTGGGGGGTCTCTCCGCGCCCCGGAGCAACTTCGATATCCCACGGCCCCGGTGGGCCGGGTCGACCATGAGATCCCCTCCGCGGTCCATCTCGCTAATCTCGCCGCACATCCACATGGGAAACACGCGCGCGTACATGGCGCCAACGATGCGATCATCGATCGTCGCTATGCGAAATTGTGTAGGTTGCGGCGCGCGCTGGACGAGCCAGGCGAGCTCCTCGCCGCTTCGCTTCTTCTCGAAGCAGATCTCGTAGAGCTCAATCAACCGCGCCTCGTCGCCGGGCAGAAAGCCCCTCACCTCGATCGGAGGATCTGAGCGTTCTCCAGTTGTCACGGCTACGAAGGACTGGACTGATCACTCATACGTCGCGCGACAATAGTGAGTAGGCCGCACAGCGTCCTCGGGGCGGACTGGAGGAGCGGGCGAACCGAAGCTGGCTGCGCTCAGGCGCCAGCAGCTGAGAGCAGGATCGACTCGAGCGACGTCGCCACGGTGTCGAGGTTGAAGTGCTCGGCCACGTGCGCGCGAAGCAGCTCTCCCGAAGGACGCTGAGACCGTCCTGGCAGCATTCTCGTCACTGCCGAGGCCAGCTCCTCGGCATCTCCGGGCCTGAAAAGCATCTCCGCCAGCTCCCCGGTGAAGATCTCAGGTAGGCCGCCGATCCGTGAGGCGACTACCGGGACGCCACAAGCCATGGCCTCGAGCGGGACGCGGCCCAGTGGCTCCGGCCACACGCTCGGCACGACCACCACATCGGCCGCCCAGAGCAGGGCACGGTTGTCATCGTGCCTCCCGATAAATCGGACACCGCCTGGAGCCGAGGCCACCAGACGGGAGGCGTAGGTGTCAGTACCGCGCTGGTCCACTCGGGCGGTCGGCGAGCCAGCTACGAGTACATTGACGCTGTCGTGCATTCGGCCCACTGCCTCGATGAGGGTCTCGATGCCTTTGGTCGGGTCGAGGCGTCCCATGTAAAGCACGACCGGCTGACTGGTTTCGATGTCGAGGGCTTCGCGGGCCCGATCACGCTCGTCAACTGTCGCCTGTCGGTAGACGCCGGTGTCCACCCCGACCGGGACAACCGCAGCATCAGAACCGGTCAGGCCGGCGCGCTCGTAGCTGGCTCTCAGCTGCTCCGAGATGAACGTGGTGGCCGAAGCACGTCCGATGAGCCACCGAAAGAAACGGAAGAAGGCCCGGGAACCTTCGGGCAGAGGCTGACATACGTTTACGACGAGTGGGACGTCCAGCCGGCGTGCTACCGCCACCGAGAAGGGCAGCGTCAGGTGGAAGTTGCAGTAGACGACATCCGGCGCCGTGGCCGCCGCCCCCCTCGCGCTGCGCATCGTTCCGAGGCTCGACCTGATTGGACGCGAGAGCGAGACGCCGAAGTTGGGGACCTGCACGAGGCGGCTACCTATGGCATCCCATCGGGGCAGGAAGGTGTCGGCGATCCTGTAGGCGACTACGAACTCGTGGCCTTTGGGCTGGAGGACTTCGGCGAGCTCGAGGACGCACCGCGGAGGGCCCGACACAGGCCCAGCTTGTCCGACCGAGACCAAAATACGCATCGTCTACGGGTCCATTCAGAGGAAGCCGGGCTCACCCTATCAACGCGCAATGAATCGCGGTAGGTTCTGTGCCGAGGAAATCTCTGGGTAATGCCCTTGTCGCGTCGGCGGTCGCTATTGGTCATAGGTGGGATCGCGGCTTGCTTCCTCGTCGCGGCCGGGCTGGGAGCCGTGATCGAGCACGCCCACGCCTCCTTCGTCGTGGACGTGGCGATACTGGGAGGTCTCGTCGGAGGCTGTGCGGGTCTCGGGCTCGTCTATTCGTACAACACAAGCAGAGAAGTCCGCCATCTCAAAGCCGAGTTCGACGCGGCGACCGGTTTGACGCCACTACTGGGGTCGACCGACCGTCTCGTGCCCACCATGGGTGGCATGGCCATGGATGCCGAGCCCTGCCACCACATGCTGACCCTGATCTCGAGGTACAAGCCGACGACGATCGTCGAATTCGGGCCCGGGACGTCCACCGTTCTCATCCAGCTCATGTTGCGTTCGTTGCATGCTCCTGGTCGCATCTTCTGTATCGAGCACGACCCGCATTTCGCACTTGCCGTTCGGGAGAATCTCGATTACTTCGGCTTTGGATCCGACGAGGTGACGGTGATCGAGGCGCCTCTGGCTCCTCGGGTATTGGTCGACGAGACCACGAGTCATTCCTGGCAGGGCAAGTGGTACCTGGAGGAGGCATTGGAGGCCCTACCCGGCCAAGTGGACTTCGTCGTCGTCGACGGTCCCCCGGACGTTCCCGGCGTTGGTCTCCGATATCCCGCTTTACCCTGGATCAAAGGCCGCCTGAGTGACCGAGCAGTGATATTCGCCGATGACACCAATCGGGTCGCCGAACGGCGCATGATCGAGCGCTGGCTGGAGGATCCTGACGTGAGCGTCTGCCACCGAGGAGGTTCTTTCACCAGCCTGCTGTTCCGCCGCTCTGCGGACGAGCCCGTCGGGGAGAAGACAGACTAGGAGCCGACCTACACCCCGGTATCCGGGACCATGGCCGGGGTCTTCTCGGTCTCGAGCTGCCCGTCCCTGCACCCATCGCGATCCGCCCCTTCAGCCTGTCCGTCCTGAAGAGCGAACCGCCCCGACTCAAGACGAAGGATCCGATCGCATCCGGACACAAGCGACGGGTCATGAGAGCTGAGCACCGCTGCACCTCCCACGGCGCAGATCGCACCGATCCTTTCGAGGCAGCGGCTTCTGAACTCGGCGTCGGCGGACACCAACAGTTCGTCGACCGCCAGCACGTCACACGAGGCGTGGAGGAGAAGGGACATCTCCACGCGCAGGAGCATCCCCGTGGACAATGTGTAGACCGGCGCATCGAGCACAGCCGCGTCCAACTCGGCAAAGCCCGTCACGAGCCCTTCGAGACGCCTGGTGTCTCGGCGGCTGAACCCCAGGAGCACACCCGACATGACCATCCGCTCTCGGACGGAAAGGTCGCGGTCCGAGTCAGGGCGGAGCTCCACAAGCGCTCCTACCTTCCCTCGCACTTCCAGGCGGCCCCTGCTAGGCCGGAACACCCCGGCGATCGTGCGAAGGAGCGTGGTCTTACCGGTTCCGTTTCCACCGACGACTCCGACCAGTTCTCCGGGCGCCACCGAAAGGTCTAGGCCGCGCAGGGCCCAGCTCCTCCGACCAGGACGAGGAAGACCGCGAGCAGACTTGATCCGATACCCCACCCAGAGGTCCTGGCAGCTTATCCGGGGGCGATCCATCACACGTCCTTGGCCAGCGAAAGCTCAGCTCGACGGAACACCGCGAGACAGACCACGAAAAACCCCGCGCAGATCGTCATCATCGCAATCGTGTGATCGAGACTGCCAAGATTGCCCCAATAGAGGAACTCGCGGAATTCGCCGACAATGAACGACACCGGATCGTCATCGACCAGAAAGCCAAGGTGGCGACTGAGGACTGACTGGCTGTAGACGACGGGGACCAAGAAGAACCATGCGGTGATGATGTTGCCAAGCAGTTGGCGCAGGTCGCGGTTGTAGACGTCGACCAAGGCCAGCACCAGGGCCAAGCCGGTGACGAACAGGTAGACGGCCACGACCGGCAGCACTAGGAGGGGAAGCAAGGAGACGAACACGTGGCCGGTGGCAGCCAGCACGACCACGAAGCCGGCGAGAGTGATCAGAAGGAACACCAGCCCTGCCCCTGTTGAGGCCATCGGCAGAAATGCGTACGGGAACCTGGCGCGGCGCACGAGCTCGGCCTCCCGTGAGATCGAGGTGACGGCGACGCCAAGGGTTTGTGAAAGGTACGTCCAGGGAAGCAGCCCCGCGAAGAGGTACACCGGATAGCGGCGGATATCCACGTGCAAGACGGTGTGGAACACGAACGTGTAAAGCACGAAGAGGATCACCGGGATCGCTATCGGCAAGAAGATTCCGAATAGCGTTCGCTTGACGATGAGCTTAAGTTGCCTCACCAAGAGGACCCGAGCCAGGTCGAAGCGATCGATGTCGCGCCCCGCCACAGGCAGCGCGCCGGTGGCGTTCGTACTTAGCTGGTGAACCGCCTCGGGGCTCGTATTCCGCTGCTCAACTGCCACGAGATGCACCTAGCTCCGCCGTATCGACGACCGGAGCGTCCAGCCAGCGGAAGCTGCTCACAGGCACCGAAGACCCACTCGACACCCCCCTGAGAACACCGGTGCCATAGGCGGCATGTACCACAGGCAGCAGCAGGACCGACATGGCGAACGCCGACAGTCGATCATGACGGTAACCCACGGCCACTTTGGAGGCTCCGGCCATGATCCAAGCGAGGTAGGCGGCGAGTGGCACAAGAGCCCACAAGCTCAACCATGCCAACAAGGGCAGGACGGCCAGGTAGAGGACGAGACCCACGGGGACGAGATAGGGGACGCGCACTGTCCTGGGGCTGCGGGCGATCAGCTGGCCGCGTCCGAACCCGTACTTGTGCATCTGGCGCGCGAAGGAGCGCAGGTCTGGTCGTCGGTCGTGATAGACGGCCAGGCTCGGCTCGTAGCGCATGGCGACGCCGAGGCGCGCCAGTTGAGAGAGGAGCCCGTTCTCCTCAGCGCCGGTCAACGAAGCATCGAAAGGGACCATGGCCTCTCGCCTCACGGCGAGGTTGCACAAGATCAGGTCCCGCTCCCGCGCCGGGGCTGGGCCGTGGGAGGTGTAGCGGCGCCTGACCGGTCCAGAGCCTGCCAAGGACCCGAGCACCGCGCCCTGGGTGCGCTGGAACCGGGTACTGCCGGGAGGTGTCTCGTTGGGGCCTCCGAGGACACCCACGTCGGGGTGCCGGACGGACAGCTCGACCAGGCTGTGCAGGACACGGGGGCCTACGACCACGTCGTCGTCCACGAAATAGAGCCATTCGCCCCGCGCCTCCGAGAGGAGGAAGTTGCGAGCCCCACCGAGCCGAGCCCCGGTGGCGAGACCCACGCTCGCAGTTGGGAAATGGGCAATAACCTGGTCTGCCACATCGCGATCGGCGGTACCGCAAACGAGCACCTCGAACGGAGGTGGATCAACCTGGGCTCGGAGACTGCGGAGCATGGCGCCCAAGGCCTCAGGCCTTCTCCCGGTCACCACGCAGACGCTGACTATGGGCGTCTCGGGGCCCTTTTGCCCGACCGCCCCTTGGGGGCCCCGTGCCTTTGCCTGCATCGCACAACAATACGATGGAACCCTCGGGCCCGCCATGGGAAGGGCAACATCTGCAAATGACAGTTCGGCGTTCGGAGCACGACAGTTCGGGGTTCGGAGCGGGCCTCCGGTGACGGCTCAACCACCGGAGTTCCCCGAGGTCAGCGTGGTGATGCCCGCCCGCGACGCCGCGGCGACGATCGCCTTCCAGCTTGCCGCCCTGGCCGATCAGAGCTTCGACCGAGCCTGGGAGCTGATCGTGGTCGACGACGGGAGCCGCGATGAGACTGCCGAGGTAGCGGCCCGGTGGGCCGACCGGTTCCCGTCATTCAAGATCCTGGCTACGGCCGAGCCGCGGGGGCAATCACATGCGCTGAACATCGGTACTCGCGCCGCGCGCGGCCGGCTAATCGCCTACTGCGACGCCGATGACGTTGTCTCTACTCGTTGGCTGGCGGGACTCACGTCGGCCCTGAGCGAGGCCTCGATGGTGACTGGCCCGTTTGATCTGGCAATGCTCAACCCTCCACGGCTCTATTCGTGGCGTCCATCGCCCATGTGGCAACGGTTGCCCCGCTGGAGGGGTTACCTGGCGCCTGTCATAAACGCCAACATGGGCGTTCGAGCGGAGACGTTCGAAAACTTGGGCGGTTTCGATGAGGAGCTCACCACCTGCGAAGACTACGACTTTTCGTTCCGGGTTCAGCTGGCCGGCGGCACCATCGGGTTCGCTCGCGACGCTGTTCTGCACTACCGGCTGCGCCGGGGCTGGCCGTACTTCAGGCGCTTGTACGAATACGGCTTGGGGCATGTCGAGCTGTATCATCGCTTTCGTAATCAGGGATTGCGCCGAGGCATCGTGCGCGGCACCGCGCGACTAGTCGCGGCAGGACTTGGTGCACCTGTCGTCGTGATCCGGAAGTACCGCTACGGGTGGATCACCCTGGCCGGTGTGGAGCTCGGACGACTAAGGGGTTCGCTTAGGAAAAGGACGCTGTTCCTCTGATGGTCGATCCCTCCCAGACGACGCGAGTGCTCGAGTGGCGTTGATCCCGGAAATCAGCGTCGTCATTCCTGCGCGCGACGCGGCGGCCACGATCGGCTACCAGCTGGACGCCCTGGCCGGCCAGAGCTTCGACGGAGCCTGGGAGGTGATCGTTGTCGACGACGGGAGTAGCGACGGTACCGCCGAGGCGGCGGGCCAATGGGCCGACAGGTTGCCGTCCCTGCGGGTCGTGTCGTCCACCGAGTCGCGTGGCCGGTCAGGGGCACTGAACCTCGGCACCCGTGCGGCGCTGGGTCGGCGGATCGCCTACTGCGACGCCGACGACGTGGTCTCGCCGAGTTGGCTCTCGAGCATCGTCGGCGCTCTGCGCGACCACGAGGTGGCGACCGGGCCGATCGACCTGGCGCTGCTCAACGCCCCTGAGATCTATCGCTGGCGCGGCAGGACGGGCTGGCAGCGGCTCCCCGATTGGCTGGGCTTCCTACCGACAGCCCTCAGCTGCAATCTGGGGATGCGCCGCGACCTGTTCGACCGCTTGGGGGGGTTCGACCCGAAATTGGCTTTCGGCCAGGACTTCGACTTTGTATGGCGTGCACAGCTGGACGGCGCCACCCTGGGGTTCGCTCCTGCCGCGGTCGTCCATTGGAGGTCGCGAATCGAGCCGTTCGGGTACTTCAAGGCGCACGTCCGCTACGGCATGGCGGACGTCCAGCACTTCTCCAGCTTCGCGGCCCGTGGCATGCCGCGCCGTCTCGGGGCCGGCCTCGTCCGAATCGCTGCGGTCTTCCCGGCAACCCCCTTGCTCCTGTTGCCGAACCAGAGGTACCGGTTCCTGGCCGGCGCAGGGATCGCCGTCGGGCATCTGCTCGGCTCGATTCGGGAAAGGGTTCTCTACCTATGACCGGACGATCGGTGCGGCACCTGTGACCGGACTGTCGGCACAGCCAATTCGAGCGAGCGTGGTGATTCCCGCCCGCGACGCGGCAGCCACGATCGGCGACCAGCTCGACGCACTTGCGGCCCAGACCTTCGACGGGAGCTGGGAGGTGATCGTCGTCGACGACGGGAGCAGCGACGGCACAGCCTTGGTGGCCGGGCGATGGGCCGACAAGTTGCCGTCCCTCCGGGTCCTGTCCACAGAGTGGCGCGGCAAGTCGTGTGCGCTGAACCAGGGAACCATCGCAGCGCGTGGTCGTCTTTTGGCCTACTGCGACGCCGACGACGTGGTCTCGCCGAGTTGGCTCTCGGGCATCGTCGGCGCCCTGCGCGACCACGAGGTCGCCACCGGGCCGATCGACCTGTCGCTGCTCAACCCACGCCGCCTCTACGCCTGGCGGCGAGCGCCCGGTTGGCAGCAGCTGCCCCGGTGGATGGCGTTCCTCCAGCCAGTCATGGGTTGCAACATGGCCGTAAGACGCGAGACTTTCGACCTCGTGGGAGGTTTCGACACGAGCTTCGAACGTGGCCAGGACTTCGACTTCGCGTGGCGCATCCAGCTGACAGGCGCCACGGTCGGGTTCGCTCCCGAAGCAGTCGTGCATTGGCGCCTGGCGCAGGGTTGGTCCTACCTCAGCCGATCGTTTCACTACGGCGCCTACGACGTGGAGCTGTACCGTCGCTTTCGCGACAGGGGCTTGCGGCGGCGGCCGCTGGTCGGCGTTTTCCGGCTCGCCGGCATGCTGCTCGGGGTACCTATAGTCCTGGTCCCCAGGTACCGGTACGCATGGATGCACTTGGCCGGCGTGGAGCTCGGTCGCGTAAAGGGTTCCGTGGTCGCGAGGACCTTGTACTTGTGACAGAGACAGCGGACCGACCAATGCGAGCCGAGACGGTGTCTGGGTCGGAGCCGGCCGGCCCGTTCTTCGTCGTCGGAGCAGCCCGGTCGGGTACCACGCTCATGCGCTTCATGCTCGACAGCCACCCCCGGCTCGCCGTGCCGGACGAGTCTTTGTTCATCGTGACGCTCTGGGCCCCTTGGCACCGTCTCCGTCACCGCCCCGAGGCGGCGCTCGAGGCGATACTCGCAAATCGCCGATTTCGCTCGTGGCGGCTCGATCCGGACATCGTTCGCGCGGAGGTGGCCGCCAAAGATCCGACTGACTTCGTCGGTGTCGTACGCGCCGTCTTCGGTGCTTACGCGCGCTTCCACGGAAAGGTCCGCTGGGGGGACAAGACGCTCCATTACGCACACCACCTGGCCACGGTGGCGCGACTCTTTCCTGATGCCCGGTTCATCCACATGATTCGAGACGGCCGAGATGTTGCGGCGGCATTGGCCTCGTACTCGTGGGCCCCCAACGCGGTCTGTGGGGCGTACTACTGGCGCAAGCCCCTGCGCCGCACTTGGCGCGTGGGCCATCGGCTCGGACCGAACCGTTACCTGGAGGTCAGGTTGGAAGACCTCGTGGCCGACCCGAAGGGCACTCTTACACGGGTCTGCGACTTTCTCGGTGAACGCTTCGACCCCGCGATGCTCGATTACCCGAACTTGGTCCAGACGCGCGATCCCGGTCAGCTCTTTCGCCGGTATGAGCATCGTCACCTCCTCCTCCCGCCGACCCCAGGCTTGCGCGACTGGCGGGCGGGCCTGTCTGCGCGCCAGCAACGACTGGTGGAAGCCGCATGCGAACCGTGGCTCGCGCGCCTTGGCTACGTGGCCGAGGGCCGCGCTCGGAGGCTGGACCGGGCGCGGGCCTGGGTCGTCTGGATGCGCGGCACGGCATTCTACTCGGTGCCCTACAGAGCACGGAAATGGCTGCGGCGACGGCCCCACTTTGAGGAGGCAGCGCAATGAGCGGCAAGGGCCATAGGGCCATTGCTCTCACCTGTCGAAGGCGGGCGGCTCCGTAGAATCTCCTGAGCACGTTCACTACCCTGGGGTTCGATGGACCTGGCTGGGGAGACCGTGGTGGTGACAGGAGGAACGGGGTTTCTGGGTGCGCACGTCGTCACGGAGCTCGAGTCCCGCAGAGCGAAGGTGGCTGCGCTCGGAAGAGGCGACTACGACCTCCGGGATCGGTCGGCGATAGACGCCATGCTGGTGGACCTCCGGCCGCAGGCGGTCGTGCACCTCGCGGCAGTCGTCGGGGGAATAGGTGCGAACCTCGCCGAGCCCGGGCGCTTCTTCTACGAGAATGCCCGTATGGGGATCGAGCTGGTCGAGGCCTGTCGCGTCGCGGACGTCGAAAAGCTCCTCCTCTCCGGAACGGTGTGTGCGTACCCCAAGCACACTCCGCTTCCGTTTCGCGAGGAGTCCTTGTGGAGCGGGTACCCCGAGGAGACGAACGCGCCCTATGGCCTGGCCAAGAGGATGCTCCTGGTCCAGGCGCAGGCGTACCGCAGGCAATACGGCTCGAACATCGTCTACCTTTTGCCGGTCAACCTCTACGGCCCAGGCGACAGCTTCGACCTGGAGCGCGGGCACGTGGTCCCTGCCATGATCCGAAGGTTCATCGAGGCCCGGGACAGCGCTGAGCGCTCAGTAAGGCTGTGGGGAGACGGCACACCGACCCGTGAGTTCCTTCACGTCCGCGACGCCGCACGCGCCTTTCGTCTTGCCCTGGAGATCTACGACGAGCCGGAGCCCGTCAATGTTGGCTCGGGTGAGGAAACCACGATCGCGGACCTGGCCATGACCGTGAGCAGCGTCGTGGGGTTCGACGGTGAGATCGAGTGGGACCCTTCCCGACCGAACGGTCAGCCGAGGCGCAAGCTCGACACGTCACGCGCGTCCGAGCGGCTCGGATTCGTCGCCTCGATACCCTTCGATGCCGGGATTCGCGAGACCGCAGCGTGGTACGAGCAACAGGCACGCCCGAGCCCCCGCCCAGCGCCGCATCCCTGACCAAGCCACCTCGCCCGGATGAGCCCAAGGGCCCGATCTTCCGGCGTTAGCGACGCGCCTGGGCCTCGGACGGGCCCAGAGCGGTCCCCGGGACACCTCAGTGCCTCCGGGGACGCCGAAGGGGGGCGCTGAGCCGCCCTAAGGCGCCACACACTCGCCAAGAGCGACCGCTCTACCGATCCACCTTTCGCGGACCCACTCAGGCGCCCGCCGTTGCATGCCCGAGGCGCGCCTCTCGCACCCGACGAAGAGCCGAGACGCCCGAAGAGAGGAGGCGAGCAGGATGGCCCCGAGCCGAGCCCAAGCTAGAAAGCCGAGTGCCCCGGCCCCCCCTAGGGGCCGGGGCACTCTCGGCGCTACTTCTTCAGGCCACCCGCTCGGAGCGGCCTTAGGTGATCAGCCGAGTGTCAGGTCACCCGGGGCGTTGGGGAAGCCACCGGACAGGCCCGTCCCCGCGTTAGCGGCGACGCCATTCTCGGCGGCAAGAGCATCCACGACACCTGCACCCTGGCCTCCGGTCACGACGGCGGCAGAGGCGAACGTAACCGTGACGGTCGTGCCGCCGTTGGTCAGCGCTGTCGCCCCGACGCCGAAGTTCGCAATGCCCGAGGACGGGATCACGAAGAAGTCAGCTGAGGCCGGCGCGGCCGCAAAGGCCTTGTCGAAGGTGTACTGGATGGTGTTCGGACCGGAGACGGCCACGCTCACCAGGTCAGGCCCGAAGGTCGCGCCCACGTTGCTGCCGGTGATGAGCGTGATGGGCTCGGAGCCGGTATTGGTGGTGATGGCGTTCGTGGCATCCGCTGCCGGGCAGAACGCACCGCCGAGGCCCTGGGCGCATCCCTGGTACTCGTAGGCGCCCAGGGTGATGTTGCCCTGCTGGTTCGACGGGATCGCGAACGTCACGGCGATGGTGTCCGGTCCGTTCTGTATCGCCGCAGTCCCCGTGAACAGGGTCGCCCCGAGCGCAGCGGCAGGCGCCACACCAGCGGAGTAGTTAGCGGCGTACAGCTCGAAGTCCCCGGCCCCCAGGTTGGCGGTGGAGCCGCTGACCCCGGTGTCGAACGTGTAGTTGTACACGTTCGGGTTGGCCGTCTGAGCGACGGTGGTGAGCAGCGGAGCACCGGTCCAGCCTTCGGTGTTCGATCCACCGAGGGATCCCTGCGGGCCGGGAACAGCACCCGACGGGTTCCGGCTGGGGTTGCTGGCGGCGGTGACCGCTCCAGGCAGGACTCCGAACCTGGCGGCGCTCGTGACGAGCCCGGCGCCGGCCGATTCACCGAAGGGCCCGGTCCCGCCGGTGCCGAAGGTGACCGTGACCTGCGGGTTGCCGGTCGCGATGCAGGTGCCGGCGGTGGTGGTGCCGACTCCGGCATCGAAGGTCGGGGCGCCGCTGATCTGCCAGAACTGGAAGCCGGAGAATGTAGCCCCGCCCGCTCCGGTACCGACGTTGTTGCAAGCCGCGATGCCCTGGTTGAACGTGAACACGGCGGTGCTCGAGTTGATCGGGGTCACCGACATCAGCTGCGGGCTCGCCGTGAGCCCCGGGGTGGTGCCACCGGGTGCCGTGCTGCCGTTCAGGGCCACCGCTCCGAGCGGGTTCGGCAGGCCGTTGCCGTTACCGGGCTGGGTGCCGGTCACGGCCCCGCTGCCCGGTGCCTCGCCCGCCGGAGTGTTCTGCACGACCGCCAGCGGGTAGCTGAGCGCGATCGCAGCCGGCGGGAACGTGACGTTGACGCCGTCGGTGTTGCCCGGCGTACCGGTGCAGTTGTTGGCGAAGTTCCCCTGAGTGTTCGTGTTCGCACCCGTGTTGGCCGTCATGAGCTCGAAGTTGGCGAACGCCCCTGGCGGGCCGCCGGCGGCCGGTGCACAGGTGACCGGCTTGTCGAACAGGTACTGCACGACGCTCGGCGTCGTGGTCCCGTTGCCGTTCACGAGCACGCTGGCCGACACGAGGTCAGGAGCGCTCGTCGTGAGCGGTGACGTCTGTGCCGGTCCCGCGGTCACGGTGAACGTGGCGGTCGACGTCTGCGACGGCGAGCCGTCGTTGTTGTTCGACACGAACGTGAGCGTGCAGGGGCCTGTTGCGGTGGTCGACGGGATCTGGAACGAGAACGTGCTCGTCGGGCCGCTCTTGGTGACGTTCTGGTTCGTGAGCCCACAACCCGAGACGGCCTCGGCGGTCACGGCGTTCGGGTTCGTGACAGTGGCCACGACGTTGCTACCGGCGGGGCCCGAGGTCGGGTTGATCGCCGTCACCGTGCCCGTGCCGCCCGTGGTGCTCCCCGTGATCGTGAAGGCTGGGTCCGTGGTCACGGTCCCGCTCGTGCCGGTCGCCGTGAAGACGAGCTCGCACGTACCCGGCGATTGGCCGGTCGGGATCGTGAAGCTGTAGGCGGGCGTCGAAGAGGCGCTGAGGGCCTGGTTGGTGAGCCCACAGCCCGACACCGACAGCGAGGTGACACCGGACGGGTTCTGCACGGTCGGGGTGACGACTGTGCCGACGGGCCCGGAGGTCGGGGTGATGGCGGTGACGGAGCCCGTGGTGACAGGCGTGGAGGCGGGAGCGAAGTAACCGTCCATGTCCACCACGGCGTTAGCCGGGCTGGTCGAGTTGAACAGCTCGACGATCCCTCCGGTGCCCACCGTCGCGTACGAGGCGTTGGACAAGGTGGAAGAGGTGTCGAACTGCGTGTAGTTGACGTTCGCGGCCAGCGGCACCGCGGCCCCGTTCGGGTAGAAGGTCATGTAGTTGGGACCCTGGGCGATGTCGGTGAGGTTCAGGACACCGGCGGTCGCGTTCGAAGGAACGCCGTTCGTGCCTGCGACAGCGACGTCAAGGACGAACCCTGCCGGGATGGCGGAGGGCCGGGTGTCGTCGAGGCGAATCGGGGTGGAGAGCGGGAACAGGAACGACCCACCGGTCGAGGTACCCGGAGCGGTCATGTAGCCGTCGGCGTCGACGACCAGGTCGGTGCTGCCGGCTGCGTTCTTGCAGGTGACTGACCCGCCGGAGCCGATGGGGACGATCACCTGGGTGGAGAGCGTCTCACCGGCCACCCAGTTCTGGTTGACCGTGGGGGTCGCGCCCGAGGGCGGAGAGCCGGTCCCGTAGCACTGGATGTAGCTCGAGGCGGTGGTGTTGGTCACTGCGACGTTCAGCACCGCTGCGTTGGCGTTGGCTGGGATGCCGCCTGCGCCTGCAGTGGGCACGGTCAGGATCGAGCCAGCACCGAGGGTGCCACCCTGGATCCTCGTGTCCTCGATGCGGGCCGGGGTGAGCGGTACGTAGGCGTCACCGGAGCTCGCCGTCTGGGGCGCGTAGTAGCCGTAGAGGTCGAAGGCGAAGTTGGTGTTGCCCGAGGGCCCGTTGGTGATGGTCACCGAGGGCGCGCCCGTGGAGGAGTCAGTCCCCGTGCCGACGGTCACCAAGTTGCCCACGGTCTGGTTACCGGTGAAGAGCACGTTGGCCGTGCCGGAGGAACCGGTACCCGTCGGAGAGGCGTTGAGGTAGCCCGGAAGCGTCGGTGCGATGGCCGTCAGCTGACCGACGACCGCGCCGGTGTTGGACGGCACGCCGGGGATGTCGATCACGATGGAGGCACCGGAGGCGAGGGTCCTACCGGCATAGGTGGCCGGGTCGTTCGCACCCGGGCGGGTGTCAACGATGCGCACCGGCGACGCGAGAGGCGTGTAGGCCAGGCCTGTCGCGACGTTCGGGGACGCAGCCGACGCCGGCTGGGCGGCGATACCCGCCGCGAACCCTGACATCGCCAGGAGACCCGTCGCCAAGGAGAGGACACGTACCGAGAACCGGTTACGTCCCCTTGCTTCTCCGCCTGAGGGGCTTTGCTTCTTCATGTTGTTGCTCTCCTTGGTGTCGGTGCTGACACAACGTCGGCCAGACCGTATGCGAGGTGACCGACGCCGTCAAGCATCGGTCACCGCGTTCTCTAGATCTGTTCCGGACCTCTTCTGGCAGCTCGTCTGCGTCCGCATCGGTGAGCGAGGACTAGCTCGCTGTGACCCGGACCCAGGTTCGCTACAAGGGGGACAACTGCAAGTTCGAGGTCGCTGTGACAGTTCTCTGGGTCCGTCTTCCGATTTTCCGGACGCTTTATCGCGCAGCGATGTCTCGCGACTCCGCAGCGAATGAAAACGGTCTCATCCCCCGTCTCACTGCGCACGAGCTACCACTCACAGTGCCGAGCGAACCGGAGGGGCCGCAGGAGCGAGAGGACGCATGGGAGGACAGGACGAGACGGAGCCAAGAGGACGGAGTGGAGGGCTGGGAGTGGAGGGCTGGGAGTGGAGGGTCGAAGGAGGCAACGGGGCTGCGGCGGTCACGGGCTGCCGAAGACCGCTAGGGGGGTATCCGTCAGGGGTATCCCCTTGCCAATGCCGGGCTCCAAGGGGCATCGTTTTGGAAGCGTTTGCCGTCCGTAGCGACCACGTAGACCGTCGGAGGGGGCCGAATTCGGGGCGAAAGACCCATGCACCGTGCACGAGTGGGTGCTACGGTCAGGCAGGACGAGGCTTCGGCGGAAAAGTCCAGGTAGGGGTCGAGGACAGCCACGTCGTAGGTATTGGATCGAAGAGGGGACGATTTACCCAGATGGCCGTGCAGCCAGAGACCCTGGAGACCTTCGACGACCGGCGCCTCGTGGCGGCGTTCCAGGCGGGCGACGAGGACGCTTTCGCCCGGATCGTGGGCACCCACTATTCCTCCTTGATGGCCGAGGCGCGCAGGCGCTTGCGCTCGGCAGGAGACGCCGAGGACGCGGTGCAGGAGACGCTTCTACGCGCCTACGTAGCGCTCGACCGGTTCGGCGGGGACTACCACCTTCGTGCATGGCTGGGCCAGATCCTGGCCAACGCGTGCGCCGACATTCAGTCGCGGCGCTTCAGGGAAGGGCGCTTGCACGATCGACTGGCCTCGCGCCGCGAAGTGGTCCCGAGCGCTGACGAAGCCCTCGGCGACGCCGACGTACGGCGCGTAGTGACGGACGCGGTGGCGTCGTTGCCCAAGTCGTACAGGGACGCCTTCGTGCTACGCGAGGTCGAGGAGCGCTCCTACGCCGAGCTCGCAGAGGAGATGAAGGTCACAGAGGCGAACGCGCGAGCTCGCGTGCACCGAGCGCGAGGCGCGCTCCAGCGCTCGCTGAAGGGCTTGGGCGGAGCGCTCGGTGGCTTCGCCCTCCCTCTGAGATTTGTCTCAGCACGATTCAGGTTGGGCGGTGATCGACGCTCGGGGCCTCTCGTCAGGGGGCCGCTCGCTCCGAGCACCTCGAAGAAGGCTGTGACGGCACTGCGCACGGGCCAGAGCTCCGGCACGGCTCGTGCGATGCACGCAGGAGGTGTGCTGACCGAGCCCGCACACCAAGTGCCGTTCGCCGACGTCTCCGCGGTGTCGCAGACTGCGTTGTCGGCTGCACCGTCGGCATCCCTCTCGCCGCTCTCTCAAGTCTCCCAGGCATTGGGGCAAGCCGCAGCCAGCCCGCTGTCCCAGACGATCATGGCGCTCGCACCCGACGCAGCGAAGACGTCCGTGCCGGTGGCGGGAACCCTCGCCACGCTCGCGGCAGCTGGGGCGGCCATGGTGGGATCGGGCACGGGAATCGTGAGCCAGGCATCTGCGGCACCGACGGCCTCACCGCTGACGGTGGCCGCTGCGGCCGCGTCTACGGGCTCGTACACTCAGGCTCCGGCTGCGCAATCCCCAACATCTCCCGCTTCCGCCGGAGCCTCGGGTACCTCACGTACATCGGCTACCTCGTCATCGGCTTCTTCTCCGTCTCCATCTTCGACCTCCCCTTCGACTACATCGGCTTCTAGCACCGGCTCGTTGGCGGCACCGGGGGGAAACAACGCGTGGAGCTGGGTGAGCAACGCCGCTTCGAGCTCGGACACGACCGGAGGCTCGTCGGATTCCTCCGGTGGCTCGGGGACGAGCAGTTCGTCCTCTTCCAGCGATCCAGCAAGCGCCACCGGCTCGGGTTCGTCGTCTTCAGCGGGCTCGACGACGGGCTCCCCTACGACTAGCTCAGGCTCATCGAGCGACTCGGGCTCTACGTCCTCCGCGGGCTCCACAACATCGGGCAGCTCTGATTCGGCCACGACGACCTCCGCCGCCCAGGGCGCGCCGGCAGTGCCCGGCAGCTGCCCTTGGACCACATCGTTCCCCGTGGCCGCCCCTGGACCGATCACCGCCTCGGCACCGGAACCCTCGGGAGAGTCCGCTGTCGCCTATTTCACCGCTTCCATGGTCCTTCCGAGCGCTTCTTCCGCGTTCCAGTGGGAAGGACAGGGGACCTTCTCCGGTGACGGTGGCTCGGGTCCAGTCGATACCGTGGCCGGAATATGTCTTGCCGGTACCGACGACCCAGTGCTTGTCGTGAACCTCACCGAACCTGGCGCATCTGAGCCGTACGTCTTCCAGCTACGAGCGGGTCTCGTCGACACCACCGTCAGCGGCGAATCCGTCAACTCGCTTTACCGTGGCACCGGCACGTGGCTCGACGGCCCTGGCGCGGACTCGCCACCGGTGCCGTTCGTGGCCGACGTGGTCACGCCGAGCCAGGGCGATCTGTTAGTGGCGTTCTTCGGTTCCGTGTCCGGGCTTCTAGGTCCGCCCACTAGCGCAACCTGTCCCACGAGCGCGTCGACAGGTGGATCGGCCGGCTCCGATTTTTCGGGTGCGGGGTCCGGGACGTCGAGCTCCTCCTGTGCGCCACCCTCGGGCGCTGAGATCACGAGCCCTGACACCTCGGGCTCGAGCAGCTAGAGGTCAGCGCCGGCGCCAGGCCACCCCGGTCCAGTCGATCTGCTCGATCGGCTCGTCGACCCCTCGCTCGTAGCGGAAGTCGTCTACAGCGGCGCGGCAAGCGGGTACCGCCCCGTAGTCGTCGACGATGCACCAGCCGCCCGGCGAGAGCTTCGGGTACAGCGACTCGAGCGCCTGCGTGGTCGAGGAGTAGAGATCGCCGTCCACCCGCAGCAGAGACAAGCGCTCGACCGGCGCCGTCGGGAGGGTGTCCTCGAACCAGCCCTTCAAGAAGCGCACCCGATCGTCGAGTAGGCCGTAGCGCGCGAAGTTGGCCTGCACCTGCTCGAGCGAGATGGCGAGCTCCTCGAAGGTCCACAGGTCGTCGCCCTCGTCGGCGGGGTAGCGCTGGGCGTCGGGCTTGGGCAGACCCTCGAACGAGTCAGCCACCCACACGCAGCGGTCGGTGTCGCCGAATGCTTCGAGCACGCCGCGCATCAGGATGCAGGAGCCACCCCTCCACACTCCAGCCTCCAGCAGGTCGCCCGGCACGTCGTCGGCGACGACCTGCTCGACGCACTCGGCGAGGTGCCGTGCGCGCACCAGGCCGATCATGGTCTCGGCCTCTCCGGGCGGCGGCCAGTCCCTGCCCTCCTCGCGCACCGACGGGTCCGCATGGACGTCGCGCACCACCACGAGGTCGTGGGCACGCAGGTGCTCGTCGATCTTCGCCTTCGTCTCGGCGTCCAGGTCGTCGCCGAGCTTGGCCTCGGGTTGCGGCTCCCCGAACCCGGTTCGCGTGAGGCAGTTGATGAGCAGGGTGACGTAGCGGTCTTCGAGGCGCATGCTGCGGCGTACTCTCTCTTCGATGGCCCGGACGCGACCACTGCGAGTGGCGATGGTCTCCGCCCACTATCCCCCGAACTTCTTGAGCGGAGGGACGCTGGTCCCGCAGCGTAGCGCCCGCTCGCTCGCCCACCGGGGCTACGAAGTATCGGTCTTCGCCGGCTGGATCGGGGACGAAGTCGAGCACCCGATGTTCAGCGCGTGGGACGAGGACGACGAGGGCGTCGCGGTCCACTGGGTGGCGACCTACTTCGGGTGCTGGGACCGCCGCCACTTCGACAACTCCGAGGTGGCGCGTCAGTTCGGCTCCTGGCTCGACGAATTGCGACCTGACGTCGTGCACCTGCACTCGCTCCAGACCCTCGGTGCCGGGCTCGTGCACGAGGCCGCCGACCGCGGGCTCCCGGTGGCAATCACGTTGCACGACTTCTGGTGGTGGTGCGCGCGCCAGTTCCTCTGTGACCGCGATTTCAAACCCTGCTGCCCCGTCGTCGACGCCGGCAACTGCGGGTGCGAGGTGGGCCGCGCCTGGCTCGAGGAGCGCAATTCCTTCATGTCGAGGGCGCTCGAGCGCGCTGACGTGATCCTCCCCGTGTCGCAGAGCGCGGCGGCAGTCGCCGTCGCCAACGGCGCGGACCCGGACCGGGTGGTGGTGCTCGAGCCGGGCACCGACCGGCCGCCGACTCGTCCAGGCGTGTCGGTTGGTGCCTCGGAAGCCACGCAACCATCCGCATCTTCCGACGCGATGGTCCGAGCTCTCCCCGTGTCGACTCGCCCTCCGACGACCACGGGGCGGATCACGATCCTCTACGCGGGCGGCTCGAGCCCAATGAAGGGGAGCGCCGTGTTGGCAGAGGCGGCTCGGCTGCTCGCCCACACCGTCGGCTGGAGGCTCATCTGCTTCGGCTCGGAGCTGCCTTTGGACGCCGAGGACCTCCCGGTCGAGAACCTCCCCGCCTTTCCTCCGGAGGAGCTGGATCAAGTGCTCGCGGGCGCCGACGTGCTCGTCGTGCCCTCGGTGGTCCACGAGTCGTACTCGACACTCACTCGCGAGGCCATCTCGCACGGCGTGCCCGTCGTGTGCTCGAGCTGCCTCGGGCCCGAAGAGGTCGTGGAGGACGGCCTCAACGGCCTGGTCGTGCCGCCCGCCGACCCCGTGTCCCTAGCTGACGCGCTGCGCGGCCTCGTCGAGGACCCCGAGCTGCTACCCCGGCTCCGGGAGGGGTGCAGGAGCATAGAGCTCCCCACGGTGGAGGACCACGTCGACCAACTCGTGAAGATCTACGACGACCTGCTGGCGCTTCGGACCACGAGAGCCGTTCCGGCCCACCGCGTGAGCCGGGTGCTCTTCGTGGTCGGCATCGACGGGGCACCGCTTCGCTACCGGACGCACCTGCCAGCCGAGGCGCTCGCCTCGCTCGGAGTCCACAGCGACGTGCGGCACTACCTGCACCCCGACGTCGAGAGGCTCTCCGAGGACGCTGACGTCGTCGTCTTCTACCGCGTGCCCGCGACGCTGCAGGTCCTCGATCTCATCCACCGACTTCGACGCCTCACCAAGCCCGTCGTCTTCGACGTCGACGACCTCGTCTTCGACCCCGACCTCCCCGAGGAGATTCCTTCGCTGCGGCACCTGCCCGAGGAGGAGGTCTCCCTCTACTGGCAGGGCGTGCGCCGCTACCGCACGACGATGGAGCAGTGCGACGCCTTCATCGGCAGCACTGAGCTCTTGTGCTCGCGCGCCACGGTGCTGGCCGCCGTCCCGGCGCACCGCTTCGCCAACGGAGTCGGCCGCGTGCTCGGCCGGCTGTCGGACGAGGCGCTGCATCGCCCACGCAGTGAGGGCCCGCGGCGCATCGGCTACCTGAGCGGCACGAGCACGCACTCCGACGACTGGGAGTTCGTCGAGCCGGCGGTGGCCGAGCTGCTGGAGACGCGTCCCGACATCGAGCTGTGGCTCGTCGGGCTGGTCCAGCCCTCGGAGATGTTGGCGCGTTTTGGCGAGAGGGTGCGCCGCCGTCCGCTGCTCGAATGGACCGAGCTCCCCGAGCTTCTCCGGGACCTGGACGTGAACCTGGCCCCGATGAAGCCCGCGACCCTCTTCAACGAGGCCAAGTCCCCCGTGAAGTGGCTCGAGGCGGCCCTCACCGCCACCCCCACGGTGGCGAGCCCCACCCAGCCGTTCCGAGAGGTCGTCCGGCACGGCAAGAACGGGATGCTGGCGGGCGACCTTCCGGAGTGGGTGGATGGCGTCGGCGAGCTACTCGACGACGCCCACCTGCGCGCGCGGCTCGGCGCGCGCGCACGGCGCGATGCGCTGCTCCAGTTCGCGCCGGCCGTGCAGGGGAGGCGCTACCTGTCGATCCTCGAGCAGGTCCGGCCGCGACCTGCCTCGGGCGGCACGACCTCCTCGTCGTCGTGGGTGTCGGTGGCCAACGACGAGCCGTACCGTCCGATGGACCTGGAGCCGTACCCTCCGCGCACAGCGCTGCAGGGGCTCGGCCGGCCTGTTGGCATCCCATAAACGATCCGATATACTCCTCGGCGTGGGCCCGGAACAGAAGGACCTCGCCGGGGACCTCCTCGTGGCCGCCCGCCGGCAGGCGGGAGTCTCCCAGGAAGAGCTGGCCCGCCGCGCAGGGGTCTCCCAGGCGATGATCTCCACGTACGAACGACATCGCCGCCAACCGTCGATACCGACCCTGTGGCGCCTCCTCGAAGCAGTCGGAATGGAGGTGCGCGTCGAGCTCACCGAACTGGAGTTGACCGGCTACCGGCCCATGACCGTCGCCCAGACGGGGGCCAAACTCACCGGCGGGACCTCTGACCCGTGGCTGCACGTACGCGAGTTCCTCACCGAGTTCACCTTCGAGGAGGCTCCGGGCCGAAGCCGTCTGCTCGGGCAACGACCACGTCCTACAGGTGACGCCCGTTGGGACGCGTTCTTGGGCGCTCTTGGCGAGCACCTGGCGTTCCACGACGGCGCCCCTGTCCCGCACTGGACTTGCGAGCCCGAGCGTTTCTTGTCTCGGGCATGGTATTGCTTCGACACTCCGTCTGCGCGGGTGGAAGCGCGAATCACGTCGCCGGCTTCGTTTCTTCGCCGAGGCGTGTTCCTCGAACGCAGGAGCCTCGACCGGGCTTGAGCGAGGACGCATACATCACACGCGAGCTGATGCTCGAGGCGTTTCGCCGCCTGGCGGTCATCTCCCATAGAGAAGGGATCGTCCTAGACGTCTACCTGTTCGGTGGTGGCGCCATGCTGTCGGCTTTCGAGGAACGGGGCCCGACAAAGGATCTAGATGCTCGCTATGCATCGAGCGGCAAGGTCCAACGTGCGATCGAGGAGGTCGCCGCGCAAATGGGCTTCCCGCGATGGTGGCTGAACGAGCAGGGGACCGTGTACCTGCCGCGCACCGATCACCAGCAGCGCCACCCCGTTGCGGTCTTCGATCACCCGAACCTGCGGGTGATGCGAGTGTCGGATCGCCAGCTCCTCGCGATGAAGATCGCCGCCGGACGGCGCCTCGGTGATCTGGAGGACATTGCGCTGCTGGTGAGTCATTTGGAGCTATCGAGTGTCGACGAGGCATTGACCATCCATCACGAGTTCTTCCCGGAGGAGCCACTGTCCGACGCGAAGGTCTCGGTCCTCGAAGACGCAGTGGCGCAGGTGACTTCTCAGGACTCACGTCCGGGAGCCCCGTAGCCCGGGCACCGGCGGGTGGGGCACAGCCCACTCCTCGGCCTCGGTCGCTTGCCCCGTCCCGTCCTGAATGGGTAAGTCACGGGCTCGAGCCCCGGAGTAGGCGGCCGTAGAGCCGACGCGCGGCGCTCGTGTAGCGCAGCAGCTTGGTCCGCCTGAGCCTCTCCAGCTCTTCCGAATCGGCGGAGAGCTTGGCGATGTCTCCGCTGCCGGCCCCGAAGCCCGGGGCGACGCGCGACTGACGGTCTCGCAGCTCCGCCAACTCCATCTCGGCGCGTGCGCAATGCTCCTGTGCCTGCCGCTGCTCGGACAGCGCCTCTTCGAGCTTGCGACGAGACTCGTCGCGCTCGCGCGCGAAGCGGTCCCGGCTCTCCTGGAGGGCGAGGAAGGTCTCGTGGCCGATCCACCAGGGCTGCTCCTCGGACTTCGCCAGCTCGATGCGCTCGGGGGAGGCCTGGTCAGCCACCAACGCGTCGTGGCGCCTTTGCAGATCGGCGAGCTCGGCCTCGGCGCGCCCGCAGGCCTCGGTGGCCACTTCGAGAGCCGGCTGGAGCTGGGCGACGGCCACCCTGGCCTCCTCGAGCTGCGTGACCAGGCGTTGGTTCGTGGCCTGCACGCCGAGCAGGGTCTGCTGTAGCTGCCACCAAGCCCTGTCGTAGTGCTCGGCCAGCTCCTCCATCCCCCACTGCCGTCGGCGGAACAACATCGCGTGCGGCACCACGTAGGAGGCATCGTGCCGGACGTCGCGGTACAAGCCGCGCGCGGCGAAGAGCGACACCCAGTAGTCGGGCGGTTGCACGTTCATGTGGGTGGGCTCCTCGAAGTCGTCCGAGGTGGACGAGAAGAGCACGGTGTCGGTGTGGCGGCAGATGTTGGCGATGGCGTCCGGGGCCTCGTGTGCCGGGAGGTGCTCTATGACTTCGATGCAGGTGATCAGGTCGTAGCGGCCGTCGATCTCCTCGGCGAGCGACCCCACGCGGCAGTACGGCGCGAGAGCTTCGGGAACCTGGGAAATCGCCCACTCCGAGAGGTCGAAGCCGCTCGCGTCCACGCCGCGGTCCCTGAGCGCCTCGACGAGGAGGCCGATCGCACATCCGGCGTCGAGCACGGTGGCGGGCCGAAGCCTGTCCACGATGCAGTCGGCGATGTGCGCGAAGAAGGTGTCCCAGTTGGTCCCGCGTCGATAAGGGCGCACGATCGGCGCGCCCGACTCGTCGCGGGCGCCGTAGGAGTCGTAGTAGGACTGGTCGTAGACGGCTGCGGGCACCGCGCTTGGCGGATGAGACGTGTCGGTCTTCTCGGTGTGGAGCTTCGCCATCGTCTTCGGGCCGTGCACCGTCTCGGACATTGCCGGACCAGTGTAGGCAGGACCCCAACCAGGACCGGGTCCCTGCTGATCAGCGGTTTTGTGAGCCCGCCTCGATAACCTCTGCCGATGCCGACGTCGACCCGCTACCGCGTCGCGTGGGCACGACCTCTCGAGTGGGGCGCTGCGGCGTGGCACGCGACACGTGGGACGCGGCTCTGGGGGTCCGGGGTCCTGAGCTCGCTGAACCCACTAGCCGGCTCGCTGATCTCATTGGCTGGCTCGCTCGCCAGCTGGATGGGCTCGCGCAGGCGGTGGTGGGTGACGCTGGTCGTGTTGTTCGCGTTGAGCGCAGCGTGGAGCCTCGCCACCCCGCTCACCGCCGCGCCGGACGAGCCCGCACAGATCATCAAGGCGGCTGCGGTCGTGCGCGGTGAGTTCCTCGGCACTCCTGCGCCACCCACGCGCGCTGGCCCGTCCGCGTACGTGGCCGTGCAAGTGCCGGCGGTGTTCGCCAGGTCGCCGGCGGTGCCCCGGTGCTTCGCGATGCAGCCGGACATAGCTGCGTCCTGCTCGCCAACGTTTCGCGGCTCTGCGCGCGGTCTTCGCGTGTACACCTACGTCGGGCGCTACCCACCGCTCTATTACCTGGTGGTCGGACTGCCGAGCCTCTGGCTGGAGTCGGGCGCTGGGGTCCGCCTCATGAGGATGCTGAGCGCCCTCGTGTGCTGCGCACTGCTGGCCTCGGCGTTCGAGTCGGCCGCCTCGTCACGCTGGGCTCGGCTGGGGGTACTCGGCCTGGCGATCGCGGTGACCCCGATGGTGCTCTTCCTGAACGGGACGGTGAACCCCAACAGCGTCGAGATCGCTGCCGCCTTGGACCTCTGGATATCGGGGCTGGTCCTCCTGACCGACAACGTACTGGCGACGAGCCGCAGGCTCATGGCCCGCGTGGGGTTCGCGGCGGCTGTGCTGGTCGAGATGAGGGGTGTCTCGTGGCTGTGGCTCGGCCTCGCAGTGGTAGGACTCCTGGCCCTGGCACGGCGGCCCTGCATCGCTGCGGTGGCGCGAGACCGCGTGGCGTGGGCGTGGGGAGCGGTGGCCGGCGCCAGCGCCGGCTTCTCGGCGTGGTGGACGGTCAACTACTCGTCCCTCGCGGTCCTCCCGAGCGGGACTCCTCACCCGCGTACGCCGCTCTCCAGCCTGATCGAGACCGGCATAGGCGAGACCGAGGCGTTCCTCCGGGAGATGGTCGGGATCGTCGGCTGGCTCGACACGCCTGCGCCGACGCTCACCTTCTATCTCTGGTTCGCTCTGGTCGCACTCGCCCTCGGTGCCGGGCTCGCATTCGGGGCGCGACGCGCCTCTTGGGTGCTCGCCGGCGTGGCGGTGGCAACGGTCGCTGTACCGGTCGTATTGCAGGTGCCCGTGGCAGCGAGGATCGGCTTCGCCTGGCAGGGCCGCTACACGCTTCCTCTGGCGGTGGGGATCCCCGTGGTCGCCGCCTACGCCCTGTCGTCCAACCGGCAGCTCGAGAGGGTCGGGTTCAGACCCGCCGGCTTGATGGTCGGTGCCACGGTCGTAGCCCAGGCGGCGATGTTCCTGCTCGCGCTGCGCCGGTACACGGTGGGGCTGGGAGGACCGCTCAACCCTTTCGGCGGGACGTGGGCGCCTCCGCTCGGGGCGGGGGGGGCGACTGTGCTGTTCGGGGCGGGGCTCCTCGGGTACGCCGCTTGGCTCGTGAAGCTCTCACGCGCCGAGATCCATTACGACGACACCGCTAGCCGAGCGCTGAGGTAGGCGCGGGGGCTGGCCGCAAACGACAGCCGAATGGGGGACGTGGTTCGCGCCACGTCCCCCATTCGGTGCGCTAGGTGGTCGCCGTCTGGACCATGATCACCGAGCCGGTCGCGTTAGTGTTGGCCTCCTTCGCGGTGATCGTGCAGTCCCCAGAGGGGATCGCGACACCCGCTGTGTAGGTGACCACCACCTGGCCGCTCGCGTTCGTGGAGTAGGGCCCCGCCGGGGCGATCGTCCCGCACGTGCTCCCGGTCAAGGTGAACGTCACGGTGTCAGCCGACACTGCCGTATTGGTCGGGCTCTTCACCGTGACCGTGACGGTCGAGGTCATGGTAGTGGCGTTCAGCGCCGTCGGGTTGCCCGTCACCGTCACGGTGTTGGGAGCGACGGTCTGGGTGATCACCGCCGAGCCGATCTGGGCGTCCACAGCCTCCTGTGCGGTGATCGTGCACGTGCCTGCGGTGGTGCTCGTCGTGTAGGTGACCGCGACCTGGCCGCTCGCGTTTGTGGTGTAGGGCCCTGCCGGGGTCAGCGTCCCGCAGGAGCCCGTCGCGCTCGGCGCAAAGGTGAAGTTCACCCGGTCGTTCGCCACGGCGGTGCTGGTCGAGTCCTTCACGGTGAACGTCTCACCTTGGGTGGTCTTTCCGTCCGCCGGGACGCTGGCGGTCGACGGTACCGCCGTGACCGTGTACGGCGTGTTGGCGGCTGCGACAGACGTCTGGTCGACCACGCCCGTGCCGGATTGGCCCGTGTTCGACTCGGTCGCGGTGATCGTGCAGAAGCCGACCGTCGACGAGGCCACGTACGTCTCGGTGAGCTGCCCCGAGCCGTTGGTGGTGCCGCTCGAGGCGCCGAGCGTCCCGCACGAGCCCGCAGGGTTGGCCGAAGTCACGAGATTGACGCTGTCGTTGTTCACCGCCGTGCCGGCGGGGTTCTTCACGGTGACGGTGACGGGCGTCGTCGACGTCCCGTTAGCAGGGACGCTGGAGGACGACACCGTGACGGTGTTGTTCGAGCTCTGGGCTATCGCGGTGGTCGTGCTCAGGTCGGCATCGGCCTCGGTCGCCGTGATCGTGCAGGTTCCGCCGGTCGTGCCCGCCGTGTACGTGAACGTGGCCACACCGGTTGCGCTCGTGGTCGTGCTCGCAGGAGTGGTGGGGCCGGTCCCGCCGACGCTGGTGTCCGTGCAGACACCGGACCGAGATCCAGAGGCGGAAAGCGCCACGGTGTCACCCGGCACACCCGAGCCGTTGCTCTGCTTCACGACGACCGTGACCGTGGATTGCGAGGCGCCGTCGGCAGGGACCGTCGAGGGGCTCGCGCTGGCCGTGATCGACGAAGGCATCACGAGGCTCGTCTGGTCGATCTGGCCGTTGCCGCTCTGGCCACCGGAAGCCTCGGTCGCGGTGATCGTGCAGAAGCCGGAGGTGGTGCTGGCCGTATAGGTGAACGTGGCCACTCCGGAGCTGTTCGTCGTGCCTGTCGTCGAGTTGAGCGCCCCACACGCCGCTGCCGGGGACCCAGAGGTCGTGAGCGTGATGGTGTCCGCCGGCACGGGCGCGCCGGTGGAACCCTTCACGGTCACCGTGACCGTCGAGGTCGCCGTGCCGTTGGCGGGGACGTCGGTCGGGCTTGCCGACACCGTCACGGTATTGGTGGCGGTCTGCGTGATGGTGGTCGGGCTGCTCTGTGCGTCCACCGCCTCCTGCGCGGTGATGGTGCACACACCTCCGGTCGTGCTGGCGGTGTACGTCTCGCTGACCGTGCCGCTCGCGCTGGTGGTGCCCGTGCTCGAGCCGAACGTCCCGCAGCTGCCGGTGGGGTTGGCCGAGGTCGTGAGGATCACTGGGTCACCCGACACGGCCGCGCCAGTCGAGTCCTTCACGGTCACGGTGACCGTAGAGACAGACTTACCGTCGGCCTGCAGGGTCGCAGGCGAGGCATTCACCGTCACGCTGTAGGGCGTGTTGGCGGGCGCGGGCGTCTGGGTCTGGTCCACGTCGGTCGAGCCTGTCTGGGACTTCGCCGACTCGGTGGCCGTCAACGTGCAGAACCCGACCGCCGTCCCGGCTATGTAGGTGGTTGTGACCACTCCCGCTGCATTGGTGACGCCGCTCGCCGGGGCCGCGCCGCAGGCCCCCGAGGGGAAGCTCGAGGTGGTGAACGTCACCGTGTCACCCGAGACCGGTGTGCCCGTGGGGCTCAGCACCGTGGCCGTGAGCGTGGTGGTCGAGCTCGCGCTCGAGGGGGTGTTCTCGGGAATGCTCTGGGGGTTCGCCGCCAGAGCGACCGTGTTGTTGGCCGTCTGGGTGATCGTGCCCGTGCCGCTCTGGGCGAAGTCGGCCTCAGTCGCGGTGAGCGTGCACGTGCCTGCTGTCGTGCTCGACGTGTAGGTGAACGTCGCCACACCGGAGGCGCTGGTGTTCGTGGGGTTGGCGGTGATGATCGTCCCGCAGGCTCCGGCGGGCGCTCCCGATGTCGTCAGCGACACGGGGTCACTCGGCACCGCCGTCCCGTTGTGGGTCACGGTCACCGTGATCGTGGACATGGAGGCGCCGTTCGCCTGGAGGGTGGCCGGGTTCGCCGTCACCGTCACTCCGGAGGCGGTCACGGGCGCGAAGTAGCCGAAGGCGTCGACCACGATGTTGGCCCCCGTCGAGGCCCCAGGTGAGTCGAGGATGTCGGCCGCTCCTCCGGTGCCGAGTGTGGCGTAGGAGGCGTTACCTACGATCATCGAGGTGTCGGCGGTCACGTAGTTGACGTCTGCTGCTGTGGGCGCCGACTGCCCGGCCGGGTAGACGGTGAGATAGTTGGGGACGCTCGGCAGGTCAGTGACGTTCAGCACGCCGGCGACGGCGTTGGCGGGGATGCCGTTGGAACCGGCGACCGTAACGCTGAGGCTTGCGCCGGACGAGATCGGGTTGGGCCGGGTGTCGGCGAGGCGCGCGGGGGTCGCGAGCGCGTTGAACAGGTCGCCGCTCGTGCCCGCCGCTGTGAAGTACCCGTCGAGGTCGATCACGACGTCTGTGCTCCCGGCATCGTTGAACAGGGTGATATCACCGCCGGAGCCGACCCCGACGATGGCCTTGGTGGAGAGAATCTCACCGGCGACCCAGTTCTGGTTGACCGTCGGCTTCGCCGGCGGCGAGCCCGCGGGATAGCTCTCGATGTAGCTCGGAGCGGTGGTGTTGACGACAGCGATGTTGACGACGACTCCGGTGGCGGTTGCGGGCACGCCGGTGCTGCCGCCCGCGACCGTGACGTTGAGGGTGTCACCCGCGCCGAGCGTGTCACCGGCGCCGGCGAAGCCCGAGCCGGTCCTGGTGTCGACGATTCGTGCCGGAGTCATCGGGACGTACGCCGCGCCCGAGGAGGCGGTCTGCGGGGCGTAGTAGCCGTAGAGGTCGAAGGTGAAGTCGGTGTTGCCGGCACTCGCGCCCGCGCCGTTCAAGATCGAGACGGCGAGGGCGCTAGTCGACGCGTCCGTCCCGAGACCGACCGTGACCAGGTTCCCCACGATCTGCCCTGCGACGAAGTTCACGCTCGCGGTGCTGGGTGCCGTGCCACCGGCGGGGTACGCCGCCAGGTAGCCGCCGGCGGCGGGGACCACCGCCGTGAGCTGGCCGACGATGGCGCCGGCGTTCGAGGGCACCGAGGAGGGCATGTCGACGGTGAGCGATGCGCCGGGTGCGAGGGTCTTGCCCGCGTAGGTGGAGGGATCCGTCGCGCCCGTGCGCGTGTCGGCAATGCGCACCGGCGAGGCCAGGGCCGTGTAGCCGAGGTTCGTGGTGGTGACCGCGTGGGGCGTGGCGCTCTTCTGCGTCGCGGCCTGTGCCGGAGACGCGACAAAGAAGGCCGCCGTACCGGCGATCGTCAGCAACGCCGTCAGAGACGAGGCCGCTCGAGCCGAGAGGCGGCGGGATATCCCGGGCATGCCTGCTTTCCCGTGATCGCGGTTGGTCATCGAATCTCCTCCATCCATGCTCGATTGGCCCTCAGCTAGCTCGAGCCTTCTCAGACTTCTCAGCCTTCTCAGGCGCTGAAGTTCCAGCCGCCCCAAGCAATGCGTACCAGACTCTACGAGAGCGGGCGGACCATGTGCTCACCGGCCCCCTCGATCGCGGGCCTCGCAGAAACCGGTACCTGAAAAACGCCGAACGTCGGACCGCTGTGACAACGGGCGCTCGTCAGAACGAAGACGAACTCGTGAGCCACTGCCACGCGACCCTAGGCGAGGCGTGCACGCGTTCGCCAGCCACGGTTCTGCCCGCATCTACAGGGGACGGTATGTAGCACGACCATCTCTGCGCGTGAAGGGATACGGACTGTTTGGGCGAGGCGTGTACATGAAAAGACTGGACGTGGCACGAATCTCTCTGGGCGTGACCCGATCGCCAGGTTCACTCATGGACGGCGCCGATTACGAAGGGATTTGAAGTAGCACGACCATCTCTGCGCGTGAGCAACGTGAGGAATCCGTAGCCTGGACCCGAGGATTCGAGTGCGTAACGCAACGTTGGCTCAACACTGGCCGGCGTGCGACTGGCAGCCGCCTGAGCGCCTTGCTGGCCGCCGGCCCAATGTGGGCTGTTGGCCGCCGGCCCAACGGGGACTATCGGGCGGGCTGAGCGCTCCGCTGGGCACGCATCGTGGACGTCCCTACCGAGGCCCAGAGCTGCTCGGGGGTTCCCGGGTAGGCGAAGTGGTACCCCTGGGCGAGCTCGCAACCCATTTCGCGCAGGGCTCGAGCCTGCGCCGGCGTCTCGACTCCCTCGCCCACTACGGAGAGCCCGAGAGCGTGCCCCAGACCGAGCAGGCCCTCGACGATGGCGATGCCACGAGCGCCGTCGGGGACGTCGAGACTGGCCACGAAGCGGCGATCGATCTTGAGACCCGATATCGGCAGGTCCTGGAGCCAGGAGAGGTTGGAGTGCCCGGCCCCGAAGTCATCGAGGTTTACCGACACACCGAGCTCCTGGAGCCCTCTCAGCACAATCTCGGTGGCCCGCGCGTCGCGCAGCGCCTCCTCGATCATCTCTATGCCGAGCATCGAGGCCGGGACCCCGTGGGTCTCCATCAGCTCGGCGACGGTCTCGGCGAAGTGGGGGTTGGCCAGCTGGTGCGGAGAGACGTTGACCCACATCCGGAAGGGCTCGGGGATACAACCCTGCGCACGCGCGGACTCGAGCTCGCTGAGGGCGTTCTCGAGGGCCCACCGGCCGATCTGGACGATCAGGCCGGACTCCTCGGCGACCGAGAGGAACGACCCGGGCAACATCGTCCCGTACCCCTCGCGGTGCCACCGAAGCAGGGCCTCCGCCCCGACCACGGCACCTGTGGCGAGGTCCACCAGAGGCTGGTAGGCAAGGGCGAGCGAGCCAGCATCGATCCCGGTGCGAAGGCCGCGCTCCACCTCGAAGCGTTCGAGCACGCGGTCTCGCATCGCGTCGTCGAAGAGCTCCCAGCCAGCGCCACCCTCCTCTTTGGCGCGGTACATGGCGGTGTCGGCGTTGCGCAGGAGCGTCTCCGAGCTCTGGCCCGCCATCCCCGGGCCGCTGAGGGCGATGCCCACGCTCGCTGTGAGCCGGTGCTCTAGGCCCTCGACCTCGGCCGGCGCAGCGAGCTCCGAGAGTAGGTGCTCCGCAATTCGGCAGGCTGCGGCGGAAGTCTTCACGTCGGGACAGACGACGACGAACTCGTCTCCCCCGAAGCGCGCCACGGTGTCCGACGAGCGGCGCGCTGCGGCGAGCCTCTCGGCCATTTGGCGCAGGAGCTGGTCGCCGACATGGTGGCCGAAGAGGTCGTTGACGACCTTGAACGTGTCGAGGTCCACGAAGAGCACGGCCACGATGTTGCCCGCGCGGCGTGCCGTGGCGAGGGCTTGGCCGAGGCGGTCGTCGAGGAGCGCCCGGTTCGGGAGTCCCGTGAGCGGGTCGTAGAGCGCCTGGTAGGCGTTCAGCCGTTGGAGCCTCTTCACGAGGCTGCGGTTCTCCACTACGAGTCCACGCCGAGCAAGCGCGTTCTGCGTCGTCTTGAGGAATGTCTGTGGCGCGACGGGCTTCATCAGGTAGGCGTCGAGCTGGCCCACAGCGGCGATGGCGCTGTCGAGCGATGCATGACCGGTGAGTAGCAGTACCGGCACCTCAGGGTCTCGCTCTTTGAGGGCGACCGCAAGGTCGATCCCGCTCCCGTCCGGCAGCCGGTAGTCGACTACGACGACCGCGGGGCGATGGAGGCTCTGAAGCTCGAGGGCATCGTCGGTCCGCCCGCATCCGAGCGCCCTGATGCCGGCCGTGGCGAGCACGTCGATGAGGCTCTGGCGCATCGACTCGTCGTCGTCCACCACGAGGACGAGCGAGTTGACGTCCTCGACGGGATCGAGGTCGGGTGAGGTACCGGCGAGCTCCACGTCGTCCCCCGGGGTTGCCGGGTACTTGATGGGAGCCGGGGGCCCAGGCGCGATCGTCACTTGTGTCCTCCGCTGTCTCGTGGTGGCCGGGACCCGTTGCCGGCTGACTCCGGGCGCCCGCCCACCGTGGTGCTGGATGCGGCAGCCACCTCCTCGAGGAGCCGCATCGGGGGGAACGGCTTCTTCAAGAAGGCCGCGATCTTCTTCCCCAGCCGGCGTTTGGTGCTCGGATCGAGGCAGTAGGCCGATACGACCACGGCAGGAGGGGGTTGCGCCAACGCGTCGAGCACCGCGATCCCGTCACGTCTGGGCATACGCACGTCGAGCACCATCACGGACACCGACCTGCGGCGAAGCAGCTGCAACGCTTCTTCGCCGTCGCAAGCCTCGACCACGTCGTAACCCTCACCACGCAGGATGTCAGCAGCCGAGCTGCGCACGTCCTCCTCGTCGTCTACGACGAGCACGCCCGGCGGGGTCACGGCTCTTCCCCGTTCTGCGAGGCTCCGGATTGCCCGACTCCGTTGACCGGCAGCCGCACGGTCACACGGGCACCGTGCTCGGGGCGGCGGTTCTCGATCGATATCTGCCCACCGTGGGCCTCGACCAGCCTGCGCACGATGGCTAGGCCGAGGCCCGTACCGCTCGACTTGGTGGTGAAGAAGGGTTCGAACATCCGGTCCGCAACTGCTTCGTCGAGACCGGGCCCGGTGTCCTCCACGACGATCACCGCGCCCGTCCCGTTTGTCGCGGACCTCACGCTGACCGAACCTCCGTCTGGGACTGCCTGGTACGCGTTGGTCACCAGGTTGGCCAGCACCTCGACCAGCTGGCCGCGGTCGGCCCGCACCGTGATCGGGCTCGCGTCGACCGCCAACTCCACCTGCTCGGGGGGAGGGGTCGCCTCGACCACCTCGTTCACGACGTCTGCGAGATCGAGCTCCTCCATCACGGGCTGGCGCGGGCGCACGAAGGCCGTAAGGTCCTCCGCCAACGTGGCGGCCTTGCCGGTCTCGCGCTCGGCCATGTCGAGGTGCTTGGCGCTGCCCGCGGGGACGGGCTCGCCGATTCCCCTGCGCAGCAAGAAAAGAGCGTTCATGACGGCCGTGAGCGGGTTGCGAAGCTCGTGCCCCACTACCGAGGCCATCTCGCCAAGCGCTGTCAGGCGCTCACTGCGCACCAGCTGGTCCTGCGCCTTGCGCAGGTCCGTGAGGGTCGTCTCGAGCTCACCGGTGCGTTCGGCGACGAGGTGGTTGGCGTAGCGCTGGCGTCGCACCAGGATCTCCACCGTCCCCGCGAGCAGGAGGGCGAGGAAGAGGCCGAGCCCGAGGATGACCCAAGGTGCTGCGCTGGCGAAGGTCCCTGCGAGGGGGTACCGGGCCTGGGCCACGAGCAGCCATTGGCGGGTCCCGATCGAGAGCGTCTTCGAGCTGATCGCACCGGAGAGGGGGATGTTTCTCGTGGTGGCGACGATCAGGCTCGACGGGTTGGGCTTCGACGATCCGTACAGCTCCAGGCGCAGCAGCTCGAACGGGCCCTTGTTGCCGACGAGCGTCCCGGCGGCGGTGAAAGGGTTGATCGTGAACTGGAAGTAGATGACCTCACCAGGTACGCCTGCGACCTGGCTGGCGAACCCGATCGTGCTCTCTCCGCCGTTGCCGCTCCTGGTGACCGGGGCCGGGACGAACTGCGGCGCGATGGACCCGGGCTGCGCCTTCGCCGTCACTGCTGCCTCGAGGGTGGCGCCGAGCGAGCCAGCGGCGGCCTGGCCGGTCTTGGAGCCGGGTCCGGCGGCCGCCACCGCAACGAAGGAGCCTTCCGGCGTTCGACGGAAGACGTCGACCCCGAAGGTCGGGGTAGCGCCGGCTATGCCGCTCACGATCCCCTGGAGGGAGCCCTGGTTGAACTCCGCCACCGGACCCACGAGCCCGGTGATCTCCGACACGATGCTGTCGAACTCGCTCGTGCCGTAGAGGGCCCCTTGAGCTGTCTGGTCGCGAAGAAGTCGCTGGTTTTGTTGGGCGGCGTTGTTCCGAGTGAGGACGAAACCCACCACGGATACCGCAGCCACGACCAGGACAATGAGGACGGAGAGCGGCGACGCGCGCAGCACCTTCGCCATCATCCGCACCTCCTGCGACCCCCCAGGCGCCTCCGGCGCTGTACCGCCGCCGGAGCCACTTCTCGCCCCCAAGTTTGCCACCACCGCGAGCGCGGAGTCAAACGCTCTGTGCGTAATACAAGAACCCATTGTGGCTGTGTAGAGGGACGGTGCAGGCACGTCGGAGGCGCTGGCAGGCAAGCCGGAGGGGCCCGGGACACGCGTTAACAGCCTCGAGGGCTGGCCACTGGACCCGGCCTGCTCGGCAGGGTTCTCTGGCTGCCCCGCAGGGTTGGGCGGCTCCGCCGCCTGAGGGGGGACCCTGCGCGGCCGGTCTTGGCGCCCATGCGTGACCCGGACATCGTTCGGGCTCCCTAGGATCGGGCGCGCGCAAGCCACGACTTCATCTTCAGAGACGCGCGTGCTCGAATTGCCGCCCGGGAGGGAAGGCGTCTTCGCGCGACGGCTCCTGCTCGATGCCATCGCGAGCGGCGTGATCAACGCCGGCGGCTTCACGATCCCAGAGGCCAACGCCCAGCCTGCCAGCCTCGACCTTCGCCTCGGCGAGACCGCCTATCGCATCCGTTGCAGCTTTCTTCCCGGCAACCAGACGGTCGAACGCAAGCTCGAGGACTACGTAATCGACGAGCTCGACCTTCACAGGCGCGGAGCCGTCCTCGAGACCAACCGGCCCTACCTGATCCCGCTCAAGGAGAGACTCGCCCTTCCGCCGGGGGTCAGGGCGAAGGCAAACCCGAAGAGCTCGATCGGGCGCATCGACGTCTTCACACGTGTCATCACCGACGAGGGTCAGCAGTTCGACGAGATCGTCGCCGGCTACGAGGGTCCGCTGTACCTCGAGGTCGTACCGCTCTCCTTCGCGGTGAGACTCCGAGAGGACCTGACCCTCAACCAGCTGAGGCTCTCGGTCGGCCGGACCATGCTCACCGACGACGAGGTACGCGACTTCCACGCGGACGAGCATCCGCTTTTGTTCTCAGGAGGCGAGCCCGTGCCGGTCGAGAAGCTCGCGCTGGCCGACGGGATGCTGCTCGGACTCGACCTGAGGGGCGATCCCTCCAGGAAGGTCGGATACCGGGCGCGCGAGAACGCCCCGTTGCTCGACCTGACGAGCGAACAACCGATCGACCCCGAACCGTTCTGGGAGCCGGTGCACAACGAGGAGGGAGACAGGATCGTGCTCTCCCCGCAGAAGTTCTACCTGCTCATGTCCAACGAGGCAGTGTCCATCCCCCCCGAGCTGGCGTCGGAGATGACGGCCTACGACCCGACCAACGGCGAGCTCAGGACCCACTACGCGGGCTTCTTCGACCCGGGCTTCGGGTTCGACCCCGAGGGGCCGCGCGACGGTTCGCGCGCGGCCCTCGAGGTGCGGGCCCACGACGTGCCCTTCGTGATCGAGCACGGCCAGCGCGTGTGCAAGCTGACCTTCGACCGGATGCTGGAGGCTCCGCGCTCCTTGTACGGCGAGGCCATCGGATCCTCTTACCAACGCCAAGAGGAGACGCTGGGGAAGCACTTCAGACGCAGCACGCCCTCGCCTGCCAGTCGGCCCTGAGTCGAGGCAACCGACAAATCATCGGCTAAGACTCAGCCGATGAATCGCCGGGCGAAGGCCTCGAGGGCTGCGGGCACCTCGCGGGTGCGGTTCCACGGGCTGACGATCAGCCGGTCCACGCCGCTCGCCTCGAAACCCGAAAGGTCTGCATCCGCCGAGTCGCCGAGCGTCGCTCCGACCGTCATGGAGAAGCCCGTCTCGTTGCGACCGTGGCGATCGAGATGCTCCTCGATGACGCGCACCTTGTCGACCACGGACCTCGGCGTGTGGTTCAGCCCTATCCAGCCGTCGTAGCGCGCCGCGCGCCGAAGCGCGGCCGGCGACTCACCGCCCACCAGGACGGGCGGCCTGGGTCGCTGCACGGGCTTGGGCTCGAACATCACCTCGGGGAACTCGAAGAACCGGCCGTGATGTTCGACGCGCTCTTGCGTCCACAACCTCGTGCAGACATCGAGCGCCTCGTCGAGGCGGGCGCCCCTGCTGGCGAAGTCGAGCCCTGCGGCCTCCCATTCGGCGCGCAGCCAACCCGCTCCTACGCCGAGCTCCGCCCGCCCTCCCGAGACCACGTCGAGCGTCTGCACCGCGCGCGCCGCCACGAAGGGATGGCGCAGCGCGAGGTTGTAGACGTGGGTGCCGAGGCGGACGCGACTGGTGCGAGCGGCGAGGAACGCCAGGTATTGCAACGAATCGAAGACCGGCGTGGACGGTGGGATCGGCGGGTGTGCGGATCCCTCGAAGGGCGAGCCGGCCATCTCGACGGGGAGCACAAGGTGCTCGGGCAGCCACAAGGACTCGAAGCCGAGTTGCTCGGCCGCCTCCGCGGCCTCGACGAACATCGACGGGTGCATCCCCCCGAGGGCGACACCGAACTTCAAAGCGATCCGCCGGCGCCTCGAGGCCGATCAGAAGCAGGCGCGCAGCGCTCCTCTCGGTACAACTAATCCTCGCGGTGCAACAAAAATGTGCCGGTCGCGCGGCTCACCAACCTGGAGTCGCCGTCGCGCACTGATGCCTCGCCGTAGGCGACCTGCCGGGCCATCCGCACCACCTCCCCCCTCAGGGCGAAGGTGTGGCCCTTGCTCGCCGGGCGCATGGTCTCGGTCTTCATCTCCAGGGTCCCGCGTGTGCGGTCGCGGCCTGCGAGGGCGGCGTTGATGGCGAAGTTCATGCACGCGTCCAGCACCAGGGAGTGGATCCCGGCCTGCACCGTGCCGTGCGGGTTGCAGGCGAGGTCGGTCGGCACCCAGCCGCCCTCGACCCACCCGAGGTCCTCGCCGTCCACGCCGTAGGACGTGAACGTGGCGCCTACCAGGCCGATCACCTTCATCCCGCCGTCGCCGAGCCAGCGGTCCATGTCCTTCGGGCGTCCGGTAACGGTTCCGGCCATCGAGGGGCGAGATTACAGGGGGACGATTCCCCGGTCCCCTCCACGGACGATCGGGGAAATTGACCGGTAATCTCGCTCCGTAAGAGAATCTTGACCGATCAGTCAGTTTGCCCCCGCCCCTCGGGAAGGAGCACCAAATGACCACCGCCGTCATCGTCGACGCAGTCCGCACCCCAGGAGGCCGCCGCAACGGCAAGCTCCACGGCTGGCACGCCGTGGACCTGGCCTCGGAGCCCCTCAAGGCCCTCGTCGAGCGCAACGACCTCGACCCCTCCCAGGTCGACGACGTGATCGTGGGCTGTGTGATGCAGGTCGGTGAGCAGGCCCTGAACATCGGCCGCAACGCCGTCCTCGCGGCCGGGTTCCCCGAGTCCGTGCCCTCGACGACGATCGACCGCCAGTGCGGCTCCTCCCAGCAGGCGCTGCACTTCGCCGCTCAAGGGGTCATCGCCGGCGCCTACGACGTCGCGATCGCCGCGGGGGTCGAGCACATGACCCACACCCCGATGGGTTCCTCGGTCGTCCGCGACCTCGGGTTCCCCTTCGGCCCGACCGTCATGGGCCGCTACGCCGAGCGTGGCGGGCTGGTGTCGCAGGGCATCTCGGCCGAGATGATCGCCGACCAATGGGACTTGTCGCGAGAGGAGCTGGACGCCTTCGGCGCCCGGAGCCAGCAGCACGCAGCGCGCGCCGCGGCCGAGGGCCGGTTCGAGCGCGAGATCGTGACTCTCGAGATACGCGACGACGACGGCAAGCCGACCGGCGAGACCATCACCATCGACGAGGGGATCCGCCCCGACACCACGATCGAGGTACTTTCGAACTTGAAGCCGGCCTTCAAGCCCGACGGCAAGGTGACGGCAGGCAACTCCTCTCAGATCACCGACGGAGCCGCAGCGGTGCTGGTGATGAGCGAGGAGAAGGCGAGTGCCCTCGGGCTGACCCCACGCGCTCGTTTCTGCAACTTCGCTCTCGCAGGGGTCGACCCGGTGACGATGCTCACCGGCCCCATACCGGCGACCCGGTCGGTGCTCGAGAAGGCGAAGATGTCGATCGACGACATCGACCTGGTGGAGATCAACGAGGCGTTCGCTTCGGTGATCCTCGCCTGGGAGAAGGAGCTCCACCCCGACATGGACAAGGTCAACGTGAACGGCGGGGCGATCGCCCTCGGGCACCCTCTGGGTGCTTCGGGCGCGAAGCTCATGGCCACGTTGCTGAGCGAGCTCGAGCGCACGGGTGGGCGCTACGGGCTGCAGACCATGTGCGAGGGCGGCGGAATGGCCAACGCCACCATCATCGAGCGGCTGGGCTAACAACGTGCGCGCATAGGCCGACCGGACGAGTCGAGCCCTCCGCCAGGTGTCGAGCAACTGGCGGATCCTCGGCTCGCCGATCGCCCATGCGCACGCCTATCGGCTCGCGCCCAGGTGCTCAGTGGTACCGGGTGGCGACGATGAACCCTGAAGCGATCATCACGATTCCGACCAGCAGGTACCAGTCGCTCGGGCCGGCCGGCAGTACGTCGAAGTAGTTGAGGATGATCACGAGGGCACCCAGGATCAGCAGCGCCAGAATGGAGAAGCCCATCCATCTCGGGCTGACCTTGCGGCTGCGCGGGATCGGAGGCGTGTAGCGGCCGCTCGTGGTCGAGCGGGTCTGGCCGCCGGCGGTGGTACGCCCCGAAGAGCGTCCCCTCTTGGTGGCGGCGCCGGGCCCGCGCTTGGATGAGCTCGCCATCGCCAACCGAGGATAGCCATGCGTACGGGGCGGGCAACACGGCGCCACTAACATCATTGGTGCGTGGCCGTGCGTGTGCTGCTCATAGACAACTACGACTCCTTCACGTACAACCTGGTCCAGGAGCTGGGGGAGCTGGGCGCGCAGCCGATCGTGCACCGCAACGACGCCGTCGACGTCGACGGGATCCGAGCCGCCGGGCCCGACGCGCTCGTGATCTCTCCAGGGCCGGGACGGCCCGAGAGCGCCGGGGTGAGCCTTCGGGCCGTGGCCGAGCTAGGCGGCGAGCTGCCGATACTCGGTGTCTGCCTCGGCCACCAGTGCATCGGCCAGGCCTACGGAGGGCGGGTGGTGCAGGCCCCGGTGCTCATGCACGGCAAGACCTCGGCGATATTCCACACAGGCACCGGGTTGTTTGCCGGACTGGACAACCCGTTCGAGGCGACCCGTTACCACTCGCTCATCCTCGAGCGCGCGTCGCTCCCCGACTGCCTGGAGGTCACCGCAGAGACCGCCGACGGAGTGGTGATGGGAGTCCGCCACCGCGACCTGCCCACCGAAGGCGTGCAGTTCCACCCCGAGTCGATCTTCACGCCCACAGGGCCCAGGCTCCTGGGCTCGTTCTTGTCTGCTGCGGCCGCGGCCTAGGGCTCGTGGTGTTCGGGCACCAGGGCGCCGGCTAGCACCTCCACCGCCTGGGCGAGGGGGAGCGCGCCGTCCACCACCACGTCCGCGTGCTCGGGGATCTCGTACTCCTGGCCCACACCGGTCATGTTCGGGAGGGACCCGCAGTCGGCCTGCGAGTACAGGCCCTTCGGGTCGCGCCTGGCACACACCTCGAACGGCGTGTCCAGGAAGGCCTCGACGAAGTCGCCCGGCTCGAACATCTCGCGCGCCCTGCGGCGGTCCGCCCGGAAGGGCGAGACCAACGCCACCACCACCACGAGGCCGGCGTCGAAGAGCAGCCGCGCGGTCTCGGCGACGCGGCGGACGTTCTCGGCGCGATCCTCGGGGGTGAAACCCAGGTCGCGGTTCATCCCCTTGCGCAGGTTGTCACCGTCCAGCACATAGGTGTGGATCCCCATGGCGTGCAGGCGGCGCTCCAGCGCGTCCGCCAGCGTGGACTTTCCGGCGCCGGGTAGGCCGGTGAGCCACAGCACCCGCGGCTGCTGGTTCTTGATCCGGGCGCGCGCCTGACGGTCGACCACGTACGCATGCGGGACGACATTGCCCGAGCGCCGCAGCACGTGCCGGACGAGGCCCGCGGCGACGGTGTCGCAACTCACGCGGTCGACGAGCAAGAACCCGCCGGTGTCCCTGCACAACCCGTATGGGTCGAGGGCGATCGGCGCGTCGGTGGCGATCTCGACGCGCCCGATGTCGTTGGTCTCGAGACGCCTTGCCGCGACCTCCTGGCCGGAGGTGACCTCGAGGCGCGCACGAAGGGTCGTGACAGTCGCGGGCACCACCCGCGGCCCGCTCACGAGCAGGTAGGAACGCCCGTGCATGAGCGGTTGCTCCCCCACCCAGACGAGCTCGGCGGCGAACGCCGTGCTCCCCTCCGGCGGGTCGGCCGCCCCTGCGAGCAGGTCGCCACGAGACAGGTCCACGTCACGGTCGAGCACGAGGGTGACGGCCGCCCCGGTCTCGGCGCGGTCGAGATCGCCGTCGAAGGTCGTGACCCGCTCCACCTTTGCGCTCACGCCGGTGGTAGTGACCACGACCTCGTCGCCGGGCCCGACCGACCCCGCCACGACCGTCCCGGCGTAGCCCCTGAACCCGGCAGAGCGCGTCACGTACTGGACGGCCATCCGAAGGGGTCGCTGCTCCGGACACGGCGGGTCCCAACCCGCCAGCCCCTCGAGCACGGTTGGGCCGTCGTAGTAGGTCATGGAGCTGGATCGGGTGGTCACGTTGTCGCCGAGGAGGGCGCTCACGGGCACGCACAGCACGTCCGACACGCCCATCCGCCTGGCGTCGGCCTCGAGCTGGCCGGCCAGCTGCTCGAACACCTCGCGCGCGTGGCCGACCGCATCCATCTTGTTGACCGCCACGATCACCGATCCGACTCCCATCAGGGCGCAGACCGTCAGGTGGCGATGGGTCTGGGGCCGCAGGCCGCGCTCGGCGTCCACGACCAGCAGGGCGAGGTCGGCGTTGGAGGCGGCCACCGCCATGTTCCTCGTGTACTGCTCGTGCCCCGGGGCGTCGGCGATCACGACCCGGCGGCCGGAGGGGAGCTGAAGCTGACGGTAGGCGACGTCGATGGTGATGCCCTGCTCGCGCTCGGCCTCGAGACCGTCGGTCACCAGCGAGTAGTCGATCTCGCCCACTGGGATCGCCGAACCTCCCCGGCGCACGCGGCGGGCGTGCTCCAGCTGGTCGTCGGGGACGCTGCCGGTCTCGGCAAGCAGCCTGCCGATGAGCGTGGACTTGCCGTCGTCGACCGAACCGCACGCCACGAGGTGCACCAGCGGGCGCGCTGTGTCACGAGCACCCGCGAGCCGCGAAAGGCCGACCGAGGTTTCGGCGACCTGCGCAGAGGATTGGGTGGTCGTCTCACTCATCGGAGGTCGGTCCGCTACGCAGTTCGGTTCTCCATGCCGTGGAGGGGGGCATCAGAAATATCCCTCGGTCTTCTTCGACTCCATCGACCCCCCGCCCTCACCGTCGATAAGGCGCCCCGCGCGCTCCGAGGACGTCGACTCGGTCATCTCGGCGATTAGCGCGTCGAGGTCGGACGCCTCCGACACGACGCCCGCCGTAAGCGGGTAACAGCCGAGGGTGCGGAAGCGAACGGACCTGGCCTGTGGTCTTTCACCCTCTGCCAGTGGGAATCGATCGTCGTCGACCATGATGAGCGCCCCGTCGCGCTCGACCACCGGTCGCTCGGCCGCGAAGTACAGGGACACGACCTCGATCCGTTCCCGGCGGATGTAGCGCCAGACATCCAGCTCGGTCCAATTCGAGAGGGGGAAGGCGCGCATGGTCTGGCCCTCTGCCAGCCGGGGGTTCGGGGTACGCCAGAACTCCGGACGCTGGCGCCGCGGCTCCCACCGGTGCCCGGGCTCGCGCAACGAGAACACGCGCTCCTTCGCACGAGAACGCTCCTCGTCCCGGCGGGCGCCGCCAACGGCGATGTCGAAACCACCAGCATCGAGCGCCTCTCTCAACGCGACCGTCTTCATGATCCGGGTGTACTCGTGGGCGCCGTGGGTGAACGGAGTCACTCCCTGACGCGCGCCCTCGGAATTGGTGTGGACGATCAGGTCGAGGCCGAGGCGCTCGGCGGTAGCGTCACGAAACCGGATCATCTCGGCGAACTTCCAGCCCGTGTCTATGTGCAGCACCGGGAACGGGATGCGAGCGGGGTGGAAGGCCTTTCGCGCCAGGTGGAGCAGGACGGAGGAGTCCTTCCCGATCGAGTAGAGCAGCACGGGCCGGCGGAACCCGCCTGCCACGTCGCGCAGGATCCCGATCGCCTCGGCCTCGAGGGCGTCGAGCACCGAGTCCTCGCTCACGGTGCCCGCGGAGACGCCGACCGTGGAGCCGGCGTCCGTGCCCGTCGCTGCCGTCGCGTCGGGTCGGGCACCGTTGGCGGCCACCGCGCCCCTGGGATTCGCGTCCGTGAACGCAGGTTGTTTCACGAGGGAGTTGATCTTATTGGCCTCGCAGGGGGAAACATCATGGGCGGCCTGCTCCGACGAGGCCGTCGGTCCAGATCGGCGAGTAGCTCACGTCCTCTCCGGTCTGCGGCGCCTGGATCACATCGCCGCCGCCCACGTACATGGCCACGTGCTGCACCGAGCTCGTGCCGTCGTCCCAGAAGAGCAGGTCACCCGGCTGGAGTGCGGACAGCGGGACGTGGGGGATGGCGTCGTACTGCTCCTGCGCCGTGCGGGGGATCGAGACGCCCGCCCGGCCCCACGACCACTGGGTCAGCCCCGAGCAGTCGAATCCCACGCCTGGTTGCTCGCCACCCCACACGTAAGGCACGCCGAGCTGGCTCTCCGCCGCCTGAACTGCGCCAGCCGCCCCCGGGGACACCGGCGCGTCGGCGTCGAGGCCTGCCCCCGACCCGGCCAACCTCGCTGCGAAGGCTGCTGCGTCGGCCGCCTGCTGCGCTGCCTCCTGCTGGGCCAGGAGCGTGGCGATCTGCCCCTTCACCTGGCTGAGCGCCGACTGCTGGGAGGCGAGCACCGACTGCGCCTGGGACTGCGCCTGCGCGAGCTGGCCCGAGGCGGTCCGGGCCTTCGCCTCGCTCGCCTGGATTTGGCTCTGCTGCTGGGCCAGGACCTGCTGCGCTGCGTGGAGGCGGTCGATCGTCGCCGACACGTCCGCGCTCGCTACCTGCTCGTACGTCTGGACCAGGGAGGAGTGCTCGTTGCCGGGGGAGAAGAGCCGCGTGAGAGGGAACACCGCGCTCCCCTTGGTGTAGATCGAGAGCGCCTGGTCGCGTAGCACCGCCTGGGCCTCGCCGATGGTGGCCTCGGTGGCGACGACCTTTGCCCCGGTCACGAGCAGGGACTGGTCGAGGGACTGGACCTGCTGCTGGGCCACCTCGTACTGCTGGTCGAGCACGTCGAGCCGGTCGGAGTCTGCCTGGACCTGCGCCTCGATCTGGCTCGCCTGCTCCTGGGCGCTTTGCAGCGTGGCGGCGCCCTGGCCTGGTTGGCTGGGAGTCGGGTCGGCCCAGGCCGGCGAGGTGATGCTCAGCGCGCAGATCGCCGTGGCGGCGAAGAGCGCTCCGCCGGTCCCGATCCTGATGCTCCCCATCGTGCCCAGCTCCCCCGAATCCCACCCTCCGCGCGCAAACCACCACGCACCGTTTCAGGAGTAACGGCCTCGGTGGGTCGGCCTGGCGGGCCCGTCCGGATTCAGGAGTGGCGGGTCGGCACCTGGGAGGCCGTGGTGGAGGTGGAGCTCGTGGAGTTGTCGCTCCCGTTGCTGCCGATCCCCAGGCCGCCACCGCCTCCTCCCCCACCCCCTGGAGCGGTGGTGGTGGTCGTGGTGGAGGTCGTGCTCACCGAGCAGGTCAGCGAAACCTCCCCGCTGCTCGGGGCCGGCGAGCCGGCGGAGGGATTCTGCGCGATGACCGTGTTGCTGTTGCTGAGGCAGGTGCCGTTGGAGACCCCGGTGAGACCGTCGCCCTGGAGGACGCTCTTGGCCTCACCGAAGCTCAGGCTCACCACATCCGGCACGTTTGCGGCCGTGGTCGTGGTGGTCGTCGAAGAGGTCGTGGTGGTGGTCGTGGGCTGGGCGGTGAAGAGAGAGACGACAGAGTTGGGTGAGAGGGTCGTGCCTTCCGCCGGGTTGGTCGAGCACACCACGTTCTCCTGGGTGCACGTTGAGCTGAACTGGGAGATCGACTGGATCCCGTCCTTCGCGAGCTCCACCTGCGCGGCGGTTACGGACTGGCCGATCAGGTCGGTGGGCACGGTCAGCTGCTTGACGGGCGCCTTGCCTCCGGTCTGGAGCGTGATGGTCTGACCCTTGCGCACCTTCGTCCCCGACCGGGGCTGCATTCCGATCACCTGCGTGGTCGCGGCCGAGGAGGAGGACTCCTCCTGGGTCTTGGTCTGGAGGCCGTCACCCTGGAGCGTGGCCTCCGCCTGGGTGAGGTTCTGGCCGACGACGTTGGGGAGGTTGAACGTCGACACCGTGGGGGTGGAGCGGCCCAGGTGCCACCAGCCGAGGGACTGTCCGAGGAAGATCACGACCACCGCGAGCGCAGCAAGCAGGAGCACCAGCACCGCCGCGTAGATGCCGGTGCGGCTCGGGGGACGATCGCGGTCGTCGGGGATGGCGGTCCCGACCCGGGGCACCGTCGCGGTGCGGCCCATGCCGCCCATGGTGCCGATCGCCTGAGTTGTCCCGAGCCTGATCGCCGGGATCGTGGCGGAAACCGCGTGCCCTTCGCGATAGCGCATGAGGTCGACGCGCAGGTCGTCGCCGGTCGGGTAGCGGTGCTCGGGCGACTTGGCCATGCACTTCAAGATGATGGCTTCGAGATCCGGCGGAACCGCGGGGTTGATCTCGCGCGGGGTGGGAGGGTCTTCGCGCACGTGCTTGGACGCGACGGCCACCGGGGTGTCGCCCAGGAAGGGCGGCCGACCGGTCACCATCTCGAACAGCACGACCCCGAGCGAGTAGATGTCGCTGCGGGCGTCGACACCCATCCCCTCCGCTTGCTCGGGAGAGAAGTAGGTGGCCGTGCCCATCACCGCTCCGGTCTGGGTGAGGCTCTCCTCGGTGTTGAGGGCGCGAGCGATCCCGAAGTCGGCGACCTTCACGACACCTTCCTCGGTGATGAGGACGTTGCCCGGCTTCATGTCGCGATGGACAACCGCGTGGCGGTGCGCGTACGAGAGTGCGCCCGCCACGTCCGCTGCGATCTCTGCGGCGCGATCGGGGTGCAGAGGGCCGGAGCCCCGCAGGATCGCAGAGAGGGTGCGGCCGTCCACGAACTCCATCACTATGAAGTAGGTGCCGCCGTCCTCCCCCCAGTCGAACACCGGGACGATGTTGGGGTGCGAGAGGTTGGCCGCCGCCTGCGCCTCCCTGCGGAAGCGCTCGACGAAGGAGCGATCGACCGACAGCTCGGGAAACAGGATCTTGAGCGCCACAGGTCGGTCGAGCATCCGGTCACGCGCCAGGTACACCTCGGCCATGCCGCCGCGAGCGATCAGATGGGACAGCTCGTAGCGTCCAGAGAGGACTCGCGGGGTAGCTTCGGACTCCACCATCTGCTCAGAGCCTATTCCCGGTCGGGGACGGGACCACGATCTGGTGCACCCTCACCGACGCTCGTTCCGAGCGCGAGGCCGACATCGGCGCGCTCCGACCGATCGAGAGCGCGTTCGGAGCGCGACGGGTGCTCACGGAGCCGCCAGCGCGTCGGAGATCATGGTCTGCATGATCGGGCCCGCCACCTCCGCGCCCGTGGCCGAGAGGGACTGGTTGGGGATCATGACCGCCACCGCCACTTTCGGGGCGCTCGCCGGGGCGAAGGCGATCATCCAGTCGGTCGTGGCGCTGTTGCCCACCCCGACCTGTGCCGTACCGGTCTTCGCGGCCACGTCCTCGTTGGCGGGGAAGACCCCAGCCGCCGTGCCACAGCAGGCCACTTGCGTCATCAAATTCTTCACGGCAGCCGCAGTCACCTGCGAGGTCGCCTTCGTCCACGGCTTTGGCTTGTAGGTCTCGACGAGATTGCCTTGGGAGTCGCGGACCTGCGACATCACGTGCGGGGTCATCACGACACCGTTGTTCGCGATTCCCCCCGCCACCATCGCCATCTGGAGCGGACTGGCGATGGTGCACTTCTGGCCGATGGAGCTGAACGCCAGGAAGATCTCCGCGTTCCCGTAACAGCTCGGCTGGAGGAACTGCGACACCTCGAAGCTCGAGTGGGGGAGGTCGAGGGGCGGCTGTTGGTTGAAGCCGAAGGACACCGCCTCGGTGGTCATCGAGGCGGCGCCGATCTTCGTACCGAGGTACGCGAAGCCGGTGTCGCATGAGGGCGGCAGCATCTCTGCGATCGTGCCACCGCAGCCGCCGGAGCCGTAGTTGCACAGCGGGGTGGTCTGCCCGCCGAAGGTCTTGGGCGGAATGCAGGTGAAGAAGGGCATCGGTACGTTGACGAGCTGGGGGGCGTGCTCGTACGCCGCCGATGTGGTCACGACCTTGAAGGTCGAACCCGGCGGGAAGATGTCCTGGTAGGCGAGGGACGTAAACGGGTCGTAGCCGTAAGAGTCGCGTGCGTTGTCCGCGTTCCATGCCGCGGTCTCGGTCGTGGTGCTCTGCGAGGCGAGCGGACTGGGGTCGAAGGACGGGTTGGAGTACATCGCCTTGACCGCGCCGGTCGTCGGGTCGAGCACGACGATGGCGCCGTTGCTCCCGCCCAGAGCGTTCATCGCATCGGTCTGGAGCTGGTTGGACAAGGTGAGCGTGATCGTGTCGGTGACCGTCGGCGTGGCGAGCAGGTCGCCCAGCGTCTTGATCGGGCGGTTGTGCGACAGCAGGTCGGAGTCGTAGTAGTTCTCCACGCCGCTCGTCCCGTATATGTAGGAGAAGTAGCCGGTGATCTGCCCGAAGAGGGCGCCGGTCGGGTACTGGCGCTGGAACTTGTAGGTCGCGCCCGCGGGGGCGGGGACGGACTGGGCAAGCAGCACCCCGTCGGCGCTCTCGATCACACCCCGGGTCTGGCTGTACTTGGCGGCGAGCACCTGGGGGTTGTGAGGGTCGTTGGCGTACTTGTGGCCCTTGATCACCTGGATCTCGTTGAGCTGCAGGAACAGCAGGACGAAGCAGGCGACCATCACGAGCCCCAACCACCTGATCCGCCTTGCCACCTCAGCCCGCCACCTCGCCGACCGCGGCGTTCGTCGTCGTCGTCGTCGTCGAAGTGGGCACCGTAGTCGTGGTCGGCCCCGATGTGGGTGGCGGGCACGTGATCCCCGCCGGCGGGGGCTGCTCCGAGCACAGCTGTTGATGGAGGTTGTTCACGTAGCGCTCGGCGGCCTTCTTCGAAGGCTCCTCCACACCGGCCCGCAGATTGGACAGCTCGTACGAAGGCACCTGAGCCTGGGTGATCGACGAGGTCTTCACCACCTTGGGATCCATGCCCAGGAACCCGCCGCGCCGACCCTGGAAGATCGTCACCTCTCCGTGGCGCAGTCCGACGAAGTAGGAGCTGTCGACGTACCAGCGGATCACGGCCCACGCCCCGTAGCCGAGCCCGGCGAGGACGAGCACGAACAGCAGCACGCGGAAGGTCATCCGCCGCTGGACCCGGCGCACGGGAGGAGGAGCGAGGTGGTACCCGGGCTGCGCGACCAGGCCGTCCTCGCCCGCCTGGTCGGCGCGGGTCGGGACCACGTCCCAGTTCCTCGACCTCGACACGCCCGGCGCTGCCGCCATGGCCGTCGCGATGGCGCTCTCGGTCTGCCCGTTGCCGTCGGGCTTCTCCCCCACTACCACGTCGAGGACCAGAGCGGTGATGTTGTCGTTGCCGCCGGACTCGTTGGCGAGACGCACCAGGGTCTCGGCCGCCTCCTTGGGATCGGCTGTGCCCGCGAGCACCCGCTCCATCTCCTCCAACTGCACCTCGTTGGAGAGACCGTCGGAGCACAGCAGGTAACGGTCGCCCTGCTGCGGCACGAGCTCCCAGATGTCGACGTCCACGTCGGAGTCGACACCGAGCGCCCTGGTGAGGATGTGCCGGTGCGGGTGGACCGCGGCCTCCTGCTCCGACAGCTCGCCGCGCTCCACCAGAGCCTCGGCCACGGAGTGGTCCGTGCTCAGCTGGCCGAGCACCCCCTGGTGGAGCCGGTAGGCGCGCGAGTCGCCGACGTTGGCCACCGCCAGCCTGTCGCCGTCGTCGGTGCCGACCAGGGCGGCTGCCACGAGGGTGGTCCCCATGCCCCGCAGCGAGGGCTCGGACCGTCCCCGCTCCCAGACGGCCTGGTTGGCGTCGTGCACTGCGTCGACCAGGCCCTCCACCGAAGGCATCTTCGAGAAGCCGCCGCGAAGCGAGTCGATCGCGGTGCCTGCGGCCACCTCGCCGCCGGCGTGGCCGCCCATGCCGTCTGCCACCGCGAACAGGGTCTCGCTCTCGAGCGACCTGTCCTCGTTGACGGCGCGGACGCGGCCAACGTCGGTCGCCGAGCCGGAGCGAAGGACCGTCATCAACGGCTCACCTCGAAGACCGTACCCCCGACCTGGAGGAGGTCACCCTTGCCCAGCCTGGTGGGGGAGCCGATGCGCTGCGCGTTGACCCAGGTCCCGTTCGTCGAACCCAGGTCCTCCACCCACAACGTGCCGTCGCGGCGGTAGAGGCGGGCGTGTATCGACGAGGTGTAGGCATCCTCGACCCGCACCCCGCAGCCCGCCGCCCTACCCAGGGTGAGCTCGTCGGCGAGCTCGTAGGTACGTCCCTTCTGGGGGTCGGGCTCCATGATCTTCAACTGGAGGTTGCGCGAGCGCTGGCGCCGGCCCTGGGGCTGCGCGGGCGCCGCGCCAGCGGGCTCGAGGACCTCGGCCTCTTTGCGCCTGGCCTTGGGCGGGCGCACCTCCACCCACACCGCCCTGATCACCCTGAAGAAGAACAGCCAGATGAGCGCCACCACGATGATCTCGAGACCACGCAGGAGGTTCTGGTTGTCGAGGGACGTGAGCAGCAACATGGTGGCTGAGCGCTGATCAGGAGGCTTCGAAGCGGATCGGGGTCGTGCCGACCGAGATCTCGTCACCGTCTGCGAGCACCCTCTCACGCACCGGCACTCCGTTGACCCGGGTGCCGTTGGTGGACCCGAGGTCGAAGAGCACCACCTCGTTGCCCTGGCGCCGTACCTCGGCGTGCCGCCTGCTCACGTTGGAGTCGCTCAGGACCACGGTGCACTCGGGCAGCCGGCCGATCACCGCAGGCTCGGTCCCGAGCACGAACCGGGAGCCGTCCGGGAGCACCAGCGATCCCGCCGGTAGCCCGTCGGGTCCCTCGCGCACCTCGGCCACGACTGCGAAGCGCCCCGCCCGCAGCTTCGGGTCGCGGTGGATCTCCACCTCCACCGGCCCCACGAACACGTACGACTCGTCGCGAGCGTGGTCCCTCGCAGCGTCGGCGAGCTCGCGCGCGAGAGCGTCGGCGAAGCTCTCGAAGCGCGACGAGTCGGACGACGAGAGCGAGACGACGAAGAAGTTCGGCGCGATGAGGCCACGCACGGCGACGCGGCGCAGGAGGTCCATCTCTCGCGTCAGCCGGCGGGCGATCTCCACAGGTTGCAGCCCGCCGCGCAGGGCTTTCGAGAGGGCTCCCTCCACCAGGCGCTCGAGGCGCTGCTCGAACTGCTGGAGTCCCATTCTGGGGCATCAGCCTATCGGCGCCATGTGCGCATATGGGTGGCCCGACGCACGGATCCGGCAAGGGTCGGGCGCTCGTTGGACTCGGACCGGCGACGTTGTGCCGTTGTCGCTTTCGCCTCCCACCTGGCACGACGACTCTGAGTGGCGCCACGAGTAACCTTCGCGAGGTTCGGCCGGGCGAGTGGCGGAATTGGCAGACGCGCAGGATTCAGGTTCCTGTGTCCGAAAGGATGTGGGGGTTCAAGTCCCCCCTCGCCCACTTGTGCGCGGCGACCCGGAGGTCTTGCCCGAGGTGAGCGTCGTCATACCGGCTCGAGACGCCGCCGCCACGATCGGAGAGCAGTTGTGTGCCCTCGCTGCTCAGACCTTCGACGGTGCTTGGGAGGTGATCGTCGTCGACGACGCGAGCACAGACGGCACTGCTCAGGTCGCTGCGACATGGGCGGACAGACTGCCATCCATCCGGGTCCTCACGTCGGTCGAGGCGCGCGGTGTATCGAGCGCGCGAAACATCGGCACCAAGGCCGCCCGTGCCGACCTGGTCGCCTACTGCGACGCCGACGACGTGGTCTCGACTCGGTGGCTAGCGGGCCTGGCGTTCGCGCTCAACAAGAACTCGCTGGCCACCGGGCCCATCGACCTGTCGAGGCTCAACCCACCCGGGCTCTACGCATGGCCCCGAGTATCAGAATGGCAGGAGCTGCCCCGCTGGATGGGATACCTCAATACGGTCATGGGGGCCAACATGGCTGTGCGACGCAAGACGTTCGATCTCGTCGGCGGCTTCGACGAGACCTTGGCAAACGGCGAAGACAACGACTTCGCCTTCAATGTGCAGCTGGCGGGCGGGACAGTGGGGTTTGCGCCCGACGCGGTGGTGCATTACCGCATGCGTCGGGGATGGTCGTACTTCCGGCGCCACTTCGATTACGGGAGTGGGCAAGTCGAGCTGTACCGCCGCTTCCGCCGCCGGGGCATGCCCTCACGGCGCTTGCGGGGCCTGGTCTGGCTGGCTGGCGCCGGACTCACTGCACCTCTGGTCCTGATCCCGAGGTTCCGCTACTGGTGGATGGCCGGGGCAGGTTCGGCCCTGGGCCGCTTGGCGGGTTCCGTCTATCACCGGGTCCTGTACCCCTAACCGATCGCCTGGGGACTCGGAACCGATCGAGCATCCGCGTGACGGGGTGTCGCTGGCCCGGGTCCAGCCATGCCCAAAGGGTGACCGGGCGCCCCGGTAAGAGCTTGTCCCTCAAGTACATGCCCACGACCTGGGCCCTTGCCAGCGGCAGCGCCGGGCCTTCTGTCGGGTAGCCGAGGCGTACTAGCCACCGGCGGCAGGCCGCCTCCAGCAGCCGTTCGTCTCGCTCTGAGAGCGCGGCTCGCCAGTCGCGCAAGCCGGCTGTGGGAGGCCTGAGGAGATGCTCCCCGCGTTCATGATGACCGGGGTAACGCGACTCGATGGTGGCCGAATAGTCCAGCATTTCCGGCTCGAACTTCTCACCTAGGAAGTCGCAGACGCGAGTCAAAACGCCCTCGGGGTCACAAATGAGGTCTTCCAGCCTGATCTCGAGGTACCGGTCGGGCCCCAGGAGGGTCCCTGCCCGCCGTGCGCTGGCCACGAGCTGACGCCACCAGAACGCCCCAGAGACAGCCGAGCTCGGTCCCCACGTCCTCTCCGCCAGGGAGGCCGCCACCTCGCGACCATCGCGGATTAGGTGCACGAAGCGAGCGTCAGGGAAGAGTCGAGCCAGCGTACGCAGATGCAGGGCGTAGCCGGGGGTCTTGTCCCCCCAGCGGACCTTGCCGTGCAAGCGGGCAAAGGAGGCGTAGACGGCTCGGACCACATCGACGAAGTCGGTCGGGCCTTCGGCGGCCACATCGGACCGCACAGTGTCGGGGTCGAGGCCCCAGGCGCGGAACTTCTCGTTGGAGAGGATCGCCTCGAGAGCTGCCTCGGGCCTGCGCCGGAGGCGAAGCATCGGGTCCCTAAGGCTGATGATGAACTCCGACTCACCGGGTACGGCCAGTCGGGGGTGGCTGTCGAGCATGTAGCGCAGCAGGGTGGTGCCGGAACGGGGCGATCCGACGACAAAAAAGGGGCCAGACTCGCTGGGTGAATCTCGGGAGTGCGTCCTCACCGGAGCCATTCGAGTGCCCAAACGCGATGCTCAGCATCAGCGAGCGTGGTGCAACTCGCGCCTTTGGTGGTATGTGCCCGACAGACCAAGTCCCCAGTCTGGTGCCGGTATGACCTCCCTACATAATCACTAGATCATGGAGTTCCTGTCTTGGAGCCTTGGTCGTTGAATCGCCCGATGGACGCGCCTCGGATTGCCATCGTTTCGCCCCGATTCGAACCGAACATCGGGGGCATGGAGAGTTATGTCGCGGCAATCACAGAGGCTTTAGCCCTGTATCCCTTGCAGCTCGAGGTGCTTACTCAATCATCTCCGGACATCGTCCGAAATCGCGGTCACCTGGAGCAGTACCCCGGCTATTCCGTGAGACGGTTTGCACTTCTGGTCGACCGAATGCCAGATGTGCCGGCGCCCTCTCTGGCGCGATTTTTGGCGCTAAATGCCGGACGATACGACTTGATCCACGCCCATAATTACCATGCATTACCACTTCTGTTAGCGAGCGTGGCATCTCGCAATTCGCTGGTCCTTTCCCCTCACTACCACGGCACCCGATCCTCCCGCTTCGGGGATTTGGTCAACCGGGTCTATCTCCCCGCTGGACGATGGGCCGTCAGAAAAGCTGACCACTTGGTCGCGAATTCTGTGGCAGAAGCCGAGTTGATCGAGAGGGATCTTGGGCCCGGGCTACGTGAGAAAGTCACCGTCATCCCGGAAGCTCCTACCATAAGACGCCGGGATCGCTCCCGAAGCGCCGGCAGCGTTCCTTTGGTTCTCTCCGTTGGACGGTTGGTTCGCTACAAGCGCGTCGATCTCGTGGTACGCGCAGTAAGTCACATGCCTTCTGCCTTGCAGCTTGTCATCGTGGGGGACGGGCCCGCCCGCAAGGAATTGCAAGCGCTCACCCAGCGACTTGGCCTCTCAGAGCGGATCGGATTTCTCGGCGAGATCCACGAGGCAGAACTGGCCTCGCTGGTTTCGCGAGCTTCAGCATCCGTGACTCTCAGCTCCAGTGAATCATACGGACGGGCGCTTGCCGACTCCGTGGCTGCAGGGTTGCCGACCGTTGCCAGTGATATCCCGCCTCACCGGGAGATCTACAGGTTGGCCTTCGGTTCCTCGGTGCCCGGGCACATGGCGCTCGTTGCAGTAGAGCCCGCTTCACACAGATCCCTCCATGACGAGCGAGACGCCGTCGACGTCGCACGTAAGCTCCAGCGCGTGTTGGCAGCCGATCCCCTTCACACCACTGGCAAGGTCATGGATCATCACCTTCCCACGACCGCAGACATGGCCGAGAGCATGTTCCAGGTGTACGTGCGCCTGTTGCGGCATACTCAGTGAACCATCCCGGGGTTAGCGTGTCGTCGGCGATGACTGGGCGGCGGCGATGTCGCCATAGACGTGCGCCTTCCCCTCCCTACGGCTCGCGGCGATGAAAGTCTGTGCCATCGGGCTAGGCCGGCTCGGCTTGCCCTGGGCCCTGGTGGCCGGCGAAGCCGGGCACCAGGTTGTCGGTGTCGATGCAGACCCTTCTGTCGTCGAGGCCGTAAACCAACGGAAAGTGCTCACGCTCGAGCCGGGTGTCGCCGAGATGCTCGGGAAGCCCGGCTGTTCGTTACGCGCCACCACGTCGATCGCCGATGGGCTGGTCGATTCGGATGTCAGCGTCGTAATGGTGCCAACGGCCTACCAGTCTGACGGGTCGTTCGACCTCGGGGCGGTGCTTGACGTGGTGAACGTGATTGGCCTGCACTCCGAGCTGACGGCCGATCCACACTTGGTCCTAGTCGTGAGCACTGTGTCGCCCGGTTCGATCAGTGGGACAGTGCGCGGGACTCTCGAGCGGGTCACAGGTAGGAGGCTCGCCTCTAGGATCGGCCTGGCATACAGTCCTGAGTTCCACGCCATCGGATCGATAGTTCGGGACATTCGCCAGCCAGACTTGCTGATCGTGGGCGCTGACGACGCCTGGACGGGGGAGTTGGCGTCGAATTTGTGTAGATCTCTAGTGGCTCTTCCAGTGGCGATCCGCAAGATGTCGTCAACCGAGGCGGAACTGACGAAGCTTCTCCTCAACTGCTATGTCACGACGAAGATCTCGTTTGCCAATTTCGTCGGCGAGTTGTGCGAGGCCTACGGTGCCAACAGCTGGGAGGTGTGTGACGCATTGGGTGACGATTCGCGCATAGGCGCCTCGTATCTCAGACCTGGGCCACCATTTGGCGGCCCGTGTTTCCCTAGCGACAATCCGGCTTTGTCTGCGTCTGCTCGAGCGGTTGGAATTGAGCCCTATCTCCCCGAAGCTGTCCTAGCAGTCAACGAGCGCCGGTATCGTCAACTCCACCAGGAGCTGCGTCGAGCGGGGGACGGGGCCACCGTCGGCGTCGTCGGCCTGGAGTTCAAAGCTGGGACGGGTGTCATCGAGGGATCTCCCGCGCTCGAGCTGGCTCGTCGTTGTTTGGCCGAGGGGCGGAGGGTGATCATCTACGACCCGCTCGTGATGGAAAAGGCGCGAACCTTGGGTGGAGTCGATGTTGCCTCATCAGTGGCCGAGGTCGTCGTCTCGAGCGACGTCGTGCTCTTGGCCAATGATGATCCGACGTTGTCGGCCCTCGTGGCCGAGGCCAACCGGGCGACAACCAGCCCCGCCATTGTCATCGAACCGTGGAGCCGACATGAGCCCTGACGACGCCGTGGTGATCGCGGGAGGTGGAGGGTTCATCGGTGGATACCTGGCGCAGCGTCTGGCCCGAGCGGGATACCACGATGTACGAGTAGTCGACGTTCAGCCGACATCCGAGTGGCATCAGAGCGTCGATCATTTCGAAAATCTATGCGTGGACCTCCGTGACCTCGATCTGTGTCGCAAGGTCGCTCGGGATCGCGCTGTGGTCTTCGACCTTGCGGCAGATATGGGCGGCATGGGGTTCATCGAGACTCATCGGTTCGAATGCATGCTCTCTGCTTCGATCGGTATCAATCTCGTGCAGGCGTGCCTCGAGGCTTGCGTCGAACGCCTCTTCTTCGCCTCGTCGGCATGTGTTTACAACGTGACCCTGCAGGATGTGCCCGCTGTAGCGGGCCTCCGAGAGTGCGATGCCTACCCGGCAATGCCCGAAGACGGCTACGGGTGGGAAAAGCTCTTCACCGAGCGGCTCTTTCTAAACGCCGCGTCCGAGCAGGGACTCAAGGTGCGCATTGGGCGCTTTCACAATGTGTACGGCCCGCACGGGACCTGGCGCGGCGGGCGCGAAAAAGCTCCGGCCGCCATCTGCCGAAAGGTCGCGGAGGCGGTGATCTCCGGCAACCACGAGATCGAGATATGGGGAGACGGAATTCAGACCCGATCCTTCACATACATCGACGACGCGGTCGAGGGCACTCTCCGTCTCGTGTCCAGCGACTGCGATGAGCCGCTCAACATCGGCTCTGAGCGCCTGATCAGTATTAACGAATTGGTCGACATCGTCGAGGGGATCGCTGGCGTGAAGCTTCGCCGGACCTACCTTGCCGATGCTCCATTGGGTGTGCGCGGTCGAAACAGCGACAACCGCCTCATCCGCCAGCGGCTCGAGTGGGAGCCGTCGGTGGAACTCGAAGACGGATTGGCTGCCACGTACGCGTGGGTCTACGACCGCGTCGCGAACACTCGCTCAGATCTGCCGTGAGGGTATTGATATTCGAGGACGACGCGCACGTACGTGGGGGACACCGACCCGTGTGGGTGGCCCAGGTGACGAGGGAACTTTCCGAAGCGGGACATGAAGCCCACGTCCTTACCAGCCGGGGTTGGGCCGATGGGCACACTGTGCCAGGGGCCACTGGAATGCAGCGGATGTCCCGTCACTATGTGCTGCTCAATGTCGTAGGTGAGAAGCTGAGCGGAGTCAAGCTCCTGTCCGGCGCCGGATACGCGCTGCGCCAATTCGCCCTGGCCCGGTCCGTTAGCCGCGGAGTTCGCAGACTGGGCGGCCATCGCGACACTTCGGTGATCGTACTGTCGATGACCCTTGACGTGCTCTCGGCGACGATCCTTGCTCCAGCGCACGCTCGGTGGGCGGTGTACGAGCACCAAGGCCCGGGGTTTTGGCGTAAAGCGTCACCTCGGCTCGACCGGATGCAGTCGGCCTTGGCCTCGCAGCGCGAGCGCTCCCGCAGGCGCCGAGGCGGCCATGTGCGCCTAGTGGCCAACAATCAGGCCGAAGCCGAGGATTGGCTCGCCATGTCCCCATGGCTCGACCACCGGGTCGTGCCGTCGGCCAGCCGTTCGCCGGTCACGCCATTGCCACGCGGCGAGGCTCGCAGGGCCCTAGGAATCGATGGGAGTGAGTCCGTAGCCCTTGCGTTCGGCCACGCCCATCAGGGCAAGGATCTGTCGACGGTATTCGCTGCCTTCAGCGGCACTGACCCCCCGGCACAGCTTGTGGTAGCCGGGCTCGGCATTGACGACGCCTTGGCCAAGGCGAAGGATCGTCACCCTGGGCATGAGTTCGGGTCGATCCGGGCTCTAGACGGCTACCAGAGCGCTGAACGGGTGCTCCTGCTGCATTCGGCAGCCGACTTCGCCGTCATTAGCCGCGACCCGAGTTGGACAAGTGATAGCGGAACGCTGTCCGACGCGATTGCCCATGGGATACCGGTGTGCTGCTCAGACACCGGCGTTCTCACCAGGCTCGTGCGCGAGTACAAGCTCGGTGTTCTCTTCCGTCCCGGAGATGCCGGTGATCTGGAGAATGCGGCTCACACGGCACGCGTGTTCCGCCTTGATGCCAACGATCGACGCCGCTTCTTGGAGGACCACGCACCAAAGAATACGGCGCGCGAATTACTTCTCGCCGCTGCCGACCCGTGAATCCGAGGACCCATACCAGAGGCGCAGATTTCTTCGCAGAGTGGACAACCCACACCCTGCACGTCTAACGGTTGTTCGCAGCGTAACGATGTCGTGTGTAGAACATCGCCCGTTCGCGCAGTCTCCAAGCAAGACCGTTGACTAACCGGTTGCCCACGGACGATCGCTGCAAGTAACGAAGAGGCAGGACACCTGTCCTACCGTCACTTATGCCTCTTGGCGCAATCTCTGAAGGGGAGCTCTCATGACGGCCAAGGAGTAGTGCTGCAATAGCAACATTGCTCCGCCCGGCTACAAGGTGAGCGCACATACCGAGCCTCAGCGCGTCGAGAAGGACCTCCTTCCCGCGTTGGTACGACACTCCAATTGCGAGTGGCTTAGGGGCCTTGTGAATAGGAGGGATTTCTCCACCGCGCCCGAGGGAATCATCGAGCTTTGCAAGGTCAATGAACCCGCGATAATTGACAATCACGGCATCCCCGAATTCCTTCACAAACACGCGCACCGCGTCCTGCTCATCCGTTGCCAAAAACACGGTATTCAGGTTCAACTCTTCCATCCTGCGACGAGTAACTTCGACATAGTGGCTGATCGGTGCGGGCGCCGGGTGTCCCACTTTGTTGTGCATGTCGGTGCCGCGGTAGTGGACTCCGATCGTCGAATCTGGACGGAGCGGCCCACCCGCTTTCGCTTCCTCCACGATCCCTGGTCTGAGCTGGAGGCTGCCGGAGACTTGAAGTCGTAGAGCGTTCAAGTGAGGCCCTTCGGGGAGTGGGCCCCAGACCAAACCCGTATACAAGCCGGTCCGCCGACCCCCGTTGTCAAAGTGGGGGCGCGATATGGCTTGCTCAAGACTCATTTTCCCTGGCTGCTCAAAGTGATACTCCCACGCGTTTAACGTGCCGCGAAAGACTTGGTCCTCGTTATAGAGCGTTATGTGCCGCTGCATATCGACTACGGGTATCCACCCGTGCCGGCGTGCGTACGCAATATTGTCGAGAACATAGAAGACGTTTGAAAAGAAACCGGATCCGGGCGAATCACGATAAATGACGAAAGGAATGCTGGTCACTCAATCTCCCAGTGGACTGGTTGAGGTGATGCTATTGGCGTCAGAGGTTCAGAACCAGCCCCGGCAGTTGATACGCCAGTCCGAGAGTAGATTCGACGCCCTGTGCAGCCAACGGGGGCATCCCCCGAGCTAGGGTCCGCGGCGCCACCACCGGAAGTGACGGTGATCGTGCCCGCCTACCGCTCTGGACAGATGATCGCGGACTGCGTCGAGACTCTCCTCGACCAGGACACCAGCATCAGCTACGAGCTGATCGTGGTGGCGAGCGGAACCGAATCCGAAAAGCCCGTAGCCCTGCCTGCGGACGGACGACTCCGCATGATCGAGGCCAAAGAGCGTATGACGGCTTCCCAGGCGCGCAATACCGGGGTGGCCGTCGCCCGTGGCTCTGTCGTCGCCTTTGTAGACGCCGACATGCTTGTTTCGCGCGATTGGCTCACGGCCATCCTGACAGCCGGTGCGGAGCGGTGTTGTGTGGCGGGAGCGGTCACCAACGCGGTGGAGGGCTCGTACTGGGGGACCGTCGAGTACCTCTGCGAATTTCTGTCGCTCCACCCCCGGCGTCGGAGCCGAGCGGTGTGGCACGGTGCCGGCGGCAACCTCGCGCTGCCGAAACAGATGCTGATCGGCGCCGGCGGATTCGCCGAAGCGCTCCCCCGCGGACAGGACGTGGCGTTGACCTTGTTTCTCAACCGCCGAGGGCTTCTGCGATTCGCCCCGGAGGCACGCACGGCTCACCGGTGCCGGACACAGCGGGGCGAAGTCCTCCGTCACCAGCGAGACATAGGTGAGGGTGCGGCCGATGTGGCGCGCGAATACGGACACCCATGGCGACCTTTGATGGTCGTACCGTGGTTGGCGCCAGTGGCGGCGGCCACCCGCGTGCCCGTAGTGCTTCTGCGCGCGGCTCGGTGCCGGGCAGTTTCCCCCTTGCGCCTGCTGGTACTGGGGCCGGGGTTGGTGGCGATTCTCTACTCGTGGGGGGTCGGGCTGCGCCGTCGCAACTTGGCCGTGGCGCGACGAAGACGGGCGGGCGCAGACGAAAGGGGTGTGCGCCCGGAAGCAGCCAGTCTGGAGTGAAGCTGGCGTACCGAGATCATTTCCTCTGCCGGGCGGTCCTGCGCCGTGCGGAATTCGCTACGTCGTATCTGGACATGGCTCATCAACCGCCCGGCGGTGCCCAGGCAGTGCGTGCATGCGGCCATCGGCACCGGGCTGTTGAGGTAAGCGAGGAGCCTCTCTCCGAAGCTTTCCGTCCCGTCGATCTGGATACCGTCAACGTGGGGATCCACATAGGTGTTGGTCAGAAGCTTTGGCAAGAAGTACGACTGGGGGCAGCGGAAGAACAACCCATGAGCCACAGTGTGACAGCGCCACTGATGCGCGATCTTGCAGGAGCTGAAGATCCGCTCGACGAGGTCGGGGTCCTCGTTGGCCCGTTCGCTGTAGGACTCACGGAACTGACTGACGCGTGTTGGGAACAACTCGACGCGGTGCCGATGAGCCAAGGCCTGGATCTCCTCGTATTGCGCCTGCTTCGGGCTGCGTCCGGGATAAAGCGATATCTCTACTTCGTCGACAGCATCCCACGCCGCGGGGGCCATTCGGCTGAGGAGCAGCCCGTTGGTCACGATGGCCACCTTGTCTGTGACGCCACTGGACCTCACAGCGTCGACGAGGGACAGCAGATCAGGGTGCAACAGGGGTTCGCCACCAACCAGTCGCACCTGACGCGAGTGGTAACGACGGGCGAGGAACGACAGGCTGTCGTGCAGCTCGTCGGGGTCTGCGAAGTAGTTGGGTACGACCGGCGAGGCATGGCTGCAGCCGCGGCACGACAGGTTGCAGTGCTCCGCGACGTTGATCTCACAACGGGAGTTGTGGATCTTGCCGTCGACGATCCGGTACCGGTGAGCTAACCCCATCGTTGGCCGATGACGTCCGGTCTCACGCACGAGAGCGCGTAGGCTGCTCCTTCGATCAAGCGCATGGGGGCCATGACCAGCCACACCAGGGGTACGGCAGGTCGGGAGATCCCGAAGTCGCCGAAGTGGCGAGTCAAGCGCTTCAGGTCTCCCCAGATCCGTCCCAGGGCCAAGACGATTCCTCCGGCGGGGCCGAGTCGGAGCAGCCACCTGTGTGGCACGATTCCCTGGTCGTCGTTGCGAAGAATCATGGCGGTGTCGTGACCGTTGCGGAGCCGGTGGGCGAAACCCCAAAGTTCTCGGTAGTTGTTCCCGTGGGCGGCCGACATCTCGGGCGCGTACACGACCTGCATACCGTCGGCCATCATGCGCAGGTAGGGAGCCATGCAGCCACCGCTGCGCCGGTGTCTCGTGTCCCACGGATAGCGCAGGAAGGCTTCGCGGCGGAAGGCCGAGTTGTTCGGTAGCAGACAAGCTGCCGAGCCGCTGGCCGTAGCGCGCACGTCACCCCAGTCGAGACAGTCCATGATCCGAGCCCACACACCCGGACCCCTGTAGCGCGTCCTTCCGATCACTGCGTCGGCTCCTGAGTCGAGAGCAGCGAGCGAGGTGGTCAGCCAATCGGCCCCAGGCAGGCAGTCGTCATCGAGAAAGGCGACGTACTGCGTTGTGGCAATCTGCGCGCCACGGTTCTTCATCTCGAAATAGGTTGCGTGCTCGACTGGGATCTGCCGGATCGAGCATCGTGAGCCGGCCGGGTCCGACTGGTCGGGATGCTCGTCCAGCGATCCCGCCTCGCGTCCTGCTGAAGCTTCGTCTCGGCTATCCACCATGAGCAGCAGCTCTACCCGCTCCGGGCCGTTCTGGTGCTCCAAGGCGGCGATCAATTCTCCGATCGTGTTCGGCGATTCGATTCCGGTCTGCTCGTACTCCACCGAATTGATGGTCTCGACCAAGATCGTGAGACGAGGGGGCTGCGACCGTGGTTCGATCGGCTCGATCACCATCGCGATCAGAGCCAGCCCGAGCGAACGAGCTTGCCTTCGGGAGCATCACGTGGTGCCGCGCCAAGCTCGCCGTTGCCGATGCGTTCGAGCAGACGCCGTATGACCTCGACGATCTCACTCGAGTTGGCACGTATCTGCTCGAAGTCGCGCGAGAGGCCTTCATCGCTCACGCCAGCGGCGTCTATGAGCTCCTCTGGGTGATGCAGCTGCTCCCCCAGCCAACCCAGGGGATCTGCAGTCAACTCGGGTTCGAAGCGGCGGTTCCCCGGATTCCAACGTCTCATCACCGGGTGGACGTGGGCGCGATCGAGGGTGCCGGGGTTTTCCACTGACTCGAGCAGGTCGACGCGCCAAATCGGACGGCCGACGAGTATTGGGCCGCTGGCGTACTTCGAACCTCTCGCTCTTCGTCTTTCGAGGTAGCGCAACTCGACCCGAGCACCTCGTTCTGGACCCTCTTCTCCCGGCTTGGCCGAGGGATCGACGAAGTAGAGGTCCGAGAGCGCTATCCCTAGGCGCTCGAACCCGAAAAGGTACAGCACCCAGCGAAACATACCTTGCCTGCGAGAGCCAGGATAGGCGGAAGATAGGACTCGAGCGCAGGCTCTTAGCCGCCTCAGGCCATCTCGTGGGCCCAGCCCGCCAGGCCAGGCTGCGTCGACCGCCGCGAACGCAGGAGCTGTTCCGTGGCGGCTTCGTCCTGCGGCATCCCGAGGTGGAACCCCTGGGCCAGGCCACACCCGAGCTTGCGGAGCCGGTCGGCCTGCGTGGCACGCTCGACCCCCTCCGCGATCGGGGTACGCCCGAGTGTGCGGGCGAGCTGCACGATCGCCGGCGCGAGCCCCACGTTCTCCGGGCTCGTGTCGATCGTCCGCACAAAGGACATGTCGATCTTCAATATGTCGATCGGGAGTTTGTCGAGGTGACTGAGCGAGGAGTACCCCGTGCCGAAGTCGTCGAGCGCGACACGCACGCCGAGCTCCTTGAGCGCCCGGAGGTTGCGCACAGCGGCGTCCACGTCGCGCATCATTGCGCTCTCGGTCACCTCGAGGATCAGGTTCGACGGGGCGAGTCCCGAGTCCGTCAGCGTCCCCTCGACCTCACCGACCAGCGCCGCGTCAACGAGCTTTCGCGACGAGAGGTTGACGCTGATGGCGAGGTCTGGCGGTCCGAGCCGCTCGCGCTGCCAGGCTCTTATGGTGGCGCAAGCCTGCTCCAGCACGAACCGGTCGATGGCGTTGATGAGGTCCGTCTCCTCCGCGAAGGGGACGAAGGCTCCGGGCGTCAACAGGCCGCGACTGGGGTGCATCCACCTGACCAGGGCCTCGAACCCGACCACGGAGTCGGCCCCGAGGTCGACGATCGGCTGGTAGAAGACCGAGAGCTCGGCGCGCTCCAGCGCCCGGCGGAGGCCGGCCTCGATCTCGAGACGGGCGACGACCGAGTCGTGCATGTCGTCCTCGAACTCCTCGTAGCGGTTCTTGCCGCGCTCTTTCGCCCGGTACATAGCCAGGTCCGCGTTGCTCAGGAGCTGATCTGCGCTGACACCGGGGACATCGAACGTGATCCCGATGCTGGCAGTGGCCGCCACGTCCTTGGCGCCCACCCTCACAGGGCGCCGCAGCACCTCGAGCACCCGCTCGGCGAGAGCGAGCGCGTCCGCGCGGGTCTCGATGTCCTCGACCAGCACGGCGAACTCGTCTCCTCCGAGTCGCGCCGCGGTGTCGGCGATCCGCACGCATCCGACGAGCAGCTCGGCGACGCTTCGGAGGAGGTCGTCGCCGGCGGAGTGCCCGAGGCTGTCGTTCACGGTCTTGAAGTTGTCCAGGTCCAAGAACAGCACCGCCAGGTGCCCGTGGCTCCTGTCCATCCGGGCGAGGGCGTGCTGGAGACGGTCACGGAAGAGCGCCTTGTTGGCGAGGCCGGTGAGCGCGTCGTGGAAGGCCTGGTGGGAGAGCCTCTGCTCGAGACGCTTGCGTTCGGTCACGTCGCGGAAGCTCCACACCCGGCCGACGACCGCTCCATCGACGCGCTGGGGCTTGGAGTACCTCTCGAAGACCCTGCCGTCTTTGAATTCGAGCGTGTCGTGGCTCTCGGCTTCCGGTAGCGCATAGAGCTCTTCGACCTTGGCTTGGAACGCCTCGGGGTCGGTCAGTTGGTCGAGCACGAAGGCGATCGCCGCCCCGTCGTCTCGCGAGTCGAGAACCGACGCCGGCAAGTGCCACATCTGCGCGAAACGGCTGTTGACGCTCGTGATCCTCCCGTCGGTGTCGACCACGAGGATGCCGTCGGCGGTGGACTCCAGGGTCGCCGTTAGAAGCGAGAGGGCGTTGCGCAGTTCCCGCTCGGCGAGGGCACGCGCCGAGATGTCGTGAGCACTCACCACGAACCCGCCTACCGTCGGGTCGTCGACAAGGTTCACGATCGTCAGCTCGAACGGGATGCTCTCGTCGCGCCCGGCACGCAGGAGCCGCACCTCAACCGTGACAGGATTCGCCGCCGACGCCCCTCGCGAGGCGCGCTCGAGGGCGCCGAGCAGCGCCGACCGGTCGGCCTCGAGCGCGAGATCGGCCAGGGGCCTTCGCTCCACCAGCTCGGGGTCGTGCCCCAAGAGACGGGTGAGAGACCCGGAAGCCGACTCGATCAGGCCGTCCGGCGAGACGAGCATGGTCACGGCCGCCGCGTTCTGCACCAGGGACCTGAACCCGGCCTCCTGGTCGCGCACCAGCTCGAACCGCCGCCGCTCGGTGAGGTCGCGTATGGCGAGCAGCACGGCGCCCTCCTCGAACCAGGGCACCGGTGCGCCTATCACCTCTCGGCGAGCCGCCAACCCGAGGCCGTGGCGATCCTCACCTCGATGGGGGCGCCGAGCTCCTTGCCCTGCACGCTCACGAGCGACAGCAGGGCCAGCTCGAGGTCGTCCGGATGGACGAGCTCCAGGCCCGAGGCGCCTATCGCAGAGTCGAGGGGCCGGCCGAAGAGCCGCTCGGCTGTGCGGTTCCCCCAAATGACCTTGCCCTCGGAGTCGACCACCACGACGGCGTCGGGGAGGTCGTCGAGGAGCCCAGACAGGGCGCGCTCGTCCAACAGAGCGCTCATGGTCAGATTCCGGGACTGCCGGAATGACACTGGGGGCACATCGCTACATCGACACTAGGCCTTCTCGGCTTTAAGACCGAGTCTCAGTGGCTGGAGAGGCCGGCGAATACCCTGTGGGGCGTGAGCTCGGACCCGGTCGCCGGACAGCACGAGCACGTGTGCGGCATATGCGGCGAGCCGATGAGTGTCCTGGTGCACGGCCGCGGCGACGCAGGTGACGCAGGTCGCTCAGGCGACTCAGGGGCGGAAGCGCAGGAGGGCGCCGCACCCACGCGTGACGCCGGGCGAGGCGGACGAGCCGGCGGTTCCCGACCGACCGGGCGCCGGACCGAGGAGCGGGCCTCGTCCGAGCCGGCGGTGGAGACCGAGCGGATCGGGAGCAGCATGGCGGGCGCCGGGCGAAGGGTCTACTTCGACTACCCGACGGAGTTCGGCTCCTCACTGTCGACCCACCGTCGGAGGTTCTTCTCCTCGGGGAGAGGGTCCTGGACATTCGCCACGTTGGTGGTCGCCGTGGCCGTCGGCGTCACCGCCTATCTGGTCGTCACCCGCCCCTCCCACTCCGACTCGGCGTTCGTCCGGTCGGCCTACGAGCACCTCCTAGCCAGACCCGCCGACCCTAAGGGCCTCGCCATGTGGGACGCGCGAATCGCGCACGGCACGAGCCGCACCCAGATCGCGTACGACATCCTCGTGTCGCCCGAGTACAGGGCCGACCTCGTCGACAGCTACTTCAAGGCTTACCTCGCCCACCCCGCCGACGCGACCGCCCTCGGGGTGTGGGTCGGCCAGATGAACACCGGAACGGGCGACCAGGCGGTGCAGGAGGGGATACTCGGATCGCCCGAGTACTACTCCGATAGCGGCAGCACGCCGGGCGGTTTCGTCACCGACGTCTACGAGAAGCTCCTCGGGCGCCATCCCGACAAGGCGGAGCTCTCGTCCTTCGAGACGCAGCTGTCCTCGGGTGGGGCCCGCAGCGCCGTGGCGGCCGAGGTCCTCGACTCCAACGAGTACCGCACCGACTTCGTGAAGGCCTACTACCACTACCTGCTCGGCCGTGCCCCCGACACAACCGACCTCGACCACTCCGTGTCGATGCTCACAGGCGGTGCCTCCTGCGAATCGGTCATCGCCCAGATCGTGGGATCCAATGCCTTCTCCGACCTCGCCGGCTGAGACGTAACGTCATGGCCGTGCGCTACGCAGCTAGAGAACCCGAGCAGATCCGCAGCAGGGAGGTGGAGAGGACCTCGGTGGGCGCGTGGTCGACGGTGCTCGTCGCCACCTACGAGACAGACCCACGGGTCGCTGCTTCGGTCCTCCCGAGGCCGCTCGAGCCCTCGTCCAGGCCACTGGCGAAGGTGACCTTCGCGAGCGTCGACATCTCGGGCATGGGGAGGTTTGGAGCGGGGAGCTTCTCCGTGCAGTGCGTCCACGAAGGCACCGTCGGCTACTACTGCCTGGTGATGCCCATGACCAGCGAGCAGTCGGTGATCGGCGGCCGCGAGACGTTCGGGGAACCCAAGAAGCTCGGCCAGGTCGCGGTCGACTTGGACGGCGACACCGTGCACGGGACGATGGCGAGGATCGGAGTCACCTTCGCGGAGTTCACCGGGCGCACGACGCACGAGCTCGAGGTACCCGAGCCAGAGACGCGGACGGACTTCTACTTCAAGGCTCTCCCCGCGCCCGACGGGAAGGGCCTCGACTGCGACCCGAGCCTCGTGTACTGCACGCGCGAGGAGACCGTTCGGTGGGTTAAGGCGTGCGAGGGCGAGCTGGTGCTGCGTGAGTCGAGGTTCGATCCCGTCGCCGACCTGCCCGTGGAGTCCCTCGTGGAGGTGACCATAGGCGAGCGACGCTCGATCCAACGCGGGCGTATCCACTCCACGGTTCCCGCGGAATGGTTCGTACCATTCATCCACCAACGCTACGACGACCTCTCCCCACTGGGCGAGGAATGATGGCCCGGTCGGCGCGATACGAGGGCAAGGTGGCGGTCGTGACCGGCGGAGCGGGCGGCATCGGTCGCGGGCTCGTGCGTGCACTGCTCGGCCGAGGCGCAAGGGTGGTGATCGCTGACGTGGAGGCGCCAGTGCTGGCCGCGACGGTGGACGAGCTTGGCCGCGTGGGCGCCGTGCGCGGTGTCGTCACCGATGTTGCCGACCCTGGCTCGGTCTCGGCGCTCGCCGACGACGTCTACGGCGCCGAGGGACGTTGCGACCTGCTCTTCGCCAACGCGGGCGTGACCTCAGGCGGTGGCGGCCTCCCTTGGGAGCAGGAGATCAACGACTGGCGCTGGTGCTTCTCGGTCAACGTATTCGGCGTTGCGTCCACGGTCCTCACCTTCCTCCCCCGGATGCTCGAGTCGGGGGCGCGCGGGGAGGTGATAGCCACCTCCTCGGGCGACGGAGGGGTGGCTCCGGTGCCCCACGCGAGCGTCTATGCAGCGTCGAAGGCAGCCGTGAGCTGTTTCGTCGAGGCCGTCGCCCACCAGCTGCGCAAGATAGGCGCGCCCGTCGCAGCGCACGTCTTCTACCCCGGAGGAGGACTCCTCGACACCGGCCTCTGGACCGCAGCGCGCAACCGCCCTGCTGAGCTCGAGCGTGTCCGGCCCCGTCCGGCGGCCCCCGGCACCACCTTCGCCGAGTTCAAGCAGCAGCTCGAGGCGGCCGGGATGCCGGCCGAGGTCGTCGACCTCGACAGCCTGGGTGAGACCGCGCTTGATCACCTCGACGAGGGGCGCTACATCCTCGGCCCTGACGTCGAGCGCTTCGGCCGCCTCCTGCACGCGAGGGCCGACGCTGTGACGGGAGCCGAACTACCCCCTACGCTTCTGCATTGAGGGAGGCCACAATGGAGGAGCGCTACACGGTCATATCGGCCGATACCCATTGCGGCGCGGACGTCACCGATTATCGGCCTTACCTGGCGTCGAGGTTCCACGACGACTTCGACGCGTGGGCCGACACCTACGAGGTGCCCTTCGCAGACCAGCTCGCCGCGATCCGCTACCGCAACTGGGACTCCGAGCGGCGCATCGCCGAGCACGAGAGCGACGGAGTGGTCGCCGAGGTCCTGTTCCCGAACACGGTCCCCCCGTTCTTCGAGGAGAGCAACCTGGTCGCCCTCCCTCCCGCCGACGCTGACTACGAGCGCCGTTGGGCGGGAGTTCGGGCACACAACCGCTGGCTCGCCGACTTCTGCGCGGCGGCCCCGGGCCGTCGCGCCGGGATCGTGCAGGTCTTCGTGAACCGGCTGGACGACGCGCTCGCCGAGATTTCCTGGGCGATCGAGCACGTGCATCTCTTCGGCGGGATCCTGCTGCCTTCGATACCTCCGGGATCCGGCCTGGCGCCCTTGTACGACCCGGTCTACGACCCGCTGTGGACGCTGTGCGAAGAGGCGGGGGTGGTGGTGAACGTGCACGCAGGGTCGGGCCTGCCCGACTACGGCGACCTCGAGATAGCAAGGGCGATCATGCTCGTGGAGCTGCCATGGTTCAGCCACCGCCCGCTGTGGCATCTCGTATTCGGGGGAGTCTTCGAGCGCTTTCCGAAGCTGAAGGTCGCGCTCACCGAACAGGGTGTGGCGTGGCTGCCGCGGGGGCTCGAGACGCTCGACTGGTTCTACGGGCGCATGGTGCACGGCGGGGCTGCCGAGGCGACGTTCTTCGGGGCGGCTGCAAAAGGCATGTCAATGAAGCCGTCGGAGTACTTCGCGCGCAACGTGTGGCTCGGCGCTTCCTTCTTGCGCTCCTCGGAATCCGCCCTTCGCCCGGGCTTCGGAGGCGACCGGGTCATGTGGGGGGACGACTACCCCCACTCCGAGGGGACCTGGCCATACAGCCGCGAGGCGCTTCGAGTGGCGTTCGCCGGCGAGGACCCCGCGGTCGTCCGGCGCTGCGTCGGCGCCAACGCCGCGGCCCTCTACGGGTTCGACCTCGATGCCCTCGCTCCCCTGGCGGCGAAGTTCGGGCCACTCGTCGAGGAGGTCGCGCAGCCGATCGAGGCGGGGGACTACCCGGCGCAGTCCACGTCCAACGCCTTCGACACCACGCAGGTGCTGCGGTCCTGGTAGCTCCTCAGATGCCCTCCGCCGGGCGCGTGGGCGTGATCCCGTACTCGGCCAGCCACCACTTGGCGGACTCGGCGGCCCCGGGGTCTGAGTGGAGCTCGGGGTCCTGGCCCAGGTCTTCGGGGGTGGGGCCGACCCGGTCCGCCACGGGCTGGAGCAGGTCGAGGTCGAAGCCGTAGACGCGGGCCGCTGTGCCACCGAGGAGCTGCCTCGTCTCGGACACCGGCACGTCGCAGAAGTCCGCCTTGAGCTTGGCGGCGGTGTTGGGCCACGAGCCCTCCGGGTGCGGGTAGTCGGTACCCCACATCACCGCGTCCATGCCAAGCACATGGCGACGCCGGATCTCCTCCTTCGACATGGTCGACGCCCCCGCGAAGAGGTTGGTGCCGAAGTACTCCGAAGGCAGCTTCGAGATCTTTCCCGCCAGCAGGGCGGCCATCTTCTTGGTGGTATGGCCCCCGCCCATGTACTGGTCCCACTTCCACTTCGAGTCCGCGATCCAATATGCGGCCGCCTCGGTCACGACGAACATCAGGTCTGCGTGGCGCTCGAAGACCCCGGAGAACAGCAGATGCCACGACGGACGCGCTGCCCACCACACGACCTCCGCGAGGTAGATTCCGAGGTGGCCGTTGTACTCCTCGTGCGGCGCCTCCCCGGAGTGGGTGTGCACGGGCAGGTGCGCCGCTGCGCAAACCGCCCAAAACGGCTCGTACACCTCGCTGCTGTACGGCTCGCGGTCGCGCCACATGGTAGGGACCATCACCCCACGGATGCCGGGCTGCGCGTCGGCCCACTCCGCCTCGGCGACGGCCCGGGTGGGGTCGTGGCAGAGCGGCACCAGCGCGATCCCGGCGCGGCGCTCCGGCGTGGTCGAGCACATTTCGGCAAGGAAGCGGTTGTGGGCGTGCGCCCCCGCGAATGCGAGGTCAGGGTCGACGATCCCCCCGGCACCGAGTCCGGCATCAAAAGGGGGAGAGCCCATGCCGGTGATCGCGTCTGCGTCGGCGAAGAGCACGTCCGCTGACACACCGTCGCTGTCGAGCTCGCGGTCGCGCACCACGGGGTCGTATGCCCCTCGCAGGCCTTCTTCGTTGGAGGTCTCCCACCCCATGATGTAATCGAAGTTCGTGTCGAGCTTGGCTGCGCGCTCGGCACGCTTTGTCTCCTCCCACTCGTCGAACGCGCGGTGGTACCGGGTCTCGAGGTAGGGCCGGTACTCGGCCACGGGGAGGCCGCAGTGGCCGTCTGCGGAGATGATCACGTAGTGCTCGGACACGTCCAACCCTTCTGTCTCGTGTTCTTCGGTCAGGAGGTCATGCCGCCGAGCCCCACCAGCCCTCTTGCCAACTCGATCTCACCCATGTGACGCAGGCCGTGCTGGTACATCCAACACTCGATCCCGTCGAGGACGGTGATCCCCTCCGGTCCGGCGCATCGGGCGCTGTAGGTGCTCGCTACCACGGGCGGGAAGGGTCGCTGGATCAGGACACGCCGGAAGTCTCCGGGGTCCATGGTCGCCAGGTGGGCATCGGTGCGGTCGAACACCGCCCTCTGGTACTCCTTGAACGCCCCGTAGTCGCCGATGCGCTGGTCGACCATTTGATCGACCGTCAGCTGCTTGCCGTGATCGTTGATCTTCATCTGCACCCGACCCTGCCACTCCTCGTTCCAGACAGGGCGCGAGCCGGTGACGATGAGGAAGCTCGCGTCCTCCATGTTGGTGTAGTGGAAGAGGGAGAAGGCGATCGGCAGCACGCCCGGCCGCTCGAAGTGGTTGACCTGCTCCAGGTCCATGGAGTCGACCGCTTGGTAGTAGAGCGAGTGCATCGTCCGCATGCGTCGCTGAAGCGAGTCGAGCAGGAGGCTGTCGTCCACGAGCGTCTCTTCCATCTTGCTCTCCTTGCCCAGCCCTGCCCCTGGTCCGGCTTCCCTGCCGGCCAGCGTCCCCGTACCAAGCATCGCGCCCCAGCGTCTTTTGCGGCACCTCGGGCACCCGATCCGGTGCGGACCTAACGTTTGGAGTAGTCGAGCTCGGAGCAGGGGGGCCCGTGACGATCCCGAGGGCGCACCACGGCGAGGTCTCCATCGCCTACGAGAGCCTCGGTGGGCCCGACGGTTCCCCGCTGTTGCTGATCCCCGGAATGGGTGCGCAGATGCTCGACTGGCCAGACGGCTTCTGCCGCATCCTGATCGACCACGGTTTCGACGTAGCACGCTTCGACAACCGCGATTGCGGCCTGTCCACGCACTTCACCACCGCCGGGGTGCCCGGCAAGCTCGACCTCTTGCGGCGACCGGGGAAGGTCGCACCCTACGAGCTCTCCGACATGGCAGGTGACGCTCTGTGCGTGATGGACGCACTCGGGTGGAGCCGATCGCACGTCGTGGGCGTTTCACTGGGCGGCATGATCGCCCAGACCATTGCGATCGAGTACCCCGAGCGCGTCCTCTCGCTCACGTCGGTCAGCTCGACTCCTTGGTGGCGCATAGGCCGCCCGAGCATCCGGGCCATGCTCCGCATCGCCCGCGTGACGAAGCGCGACGTCGCGAACGCGGAAGAGGCCGCCCAGCTCAGCGTCGACCTGAACCGGATCGTGGCGTCGCCGGGGTTCGACCTCGATGAAGCCGAAATCCGCTCGAGAGCCCGCCTCGCCTACGAGCGCGAGACCGACCGTCACGGGATCTGGCGCCAATTGGCCGCCATCACTGCGTCGGACGACCGGCGGGCGGCTCTCGGCCGGCTCGATCTCCCGGCGCTCGTGTTGCACGGCGAGCAGGACGTCGTCTTCCGTATGCAGGCGGGGAGGGCCACGGCGGAAGCCATCCCGGGCGCAAGGTTCCGCTCGTTCCCCGGGATGGGCCACGACCTCCCACGAGAGCTGTGGCCGCAGATCGCCGGGGAGATCCGCTCCGTGGCCGATCACGCGCCCGCCCGTTGAGTCCTGCAGACACCACCAGTGCACATACCAATTGTCTATTGCCCACATCACCAGGGCCCATTTATCATTCGTAGTTGAGCTGTTTCGGTTTCGGTGGCAGGTACTTGCTCAGGACCGGCGCAGGGGGTCGGAGGGCTGTCGATGAGCGTCGATGAGCGGGCGGCCGAACAGAGGCAGATCTTCGAGAGCTACGGGCGCCTCGACGCCTCCGAGCTCGCCGATCGGCTCAGGGGTGACCTCGAGGCAGACGGGTACCAGGTGTGGCGCGACGTCGAGGAGATCCACGCGGGCAGCGTCTGGTTCGCCGAGATCGAGAAGGCCATCGCGTCCAGCGACGTGATGGTCGCGCTGCTGTCCCCGCATGCGGTGCGAAGCGGCAACGACCCGAACAGCCCCGGCGGCATCGACAGCGTCTGCCTGGACGAGATCTCCATGGCCCGGTTCGGGCAGCCGCCCCGTCCCATCGTCCCGGTCATGGCGATCTCCTGCCAGCCTCCGCTGCCGATCTTCCGCCTCGACTACGTCGACCTGACCAAATGGAAGGACGAGGAGTCCTACCAGACCGGCCTCGCCCGTCTGAAAGAGAACATCGCCGAGGCCATCGCACACCGTGCCCTGGAACGTCCACTCGTCACCGAGCTCGACCCCTTCGACTTCGGGGCGTTCCTGAACGCCAAGCGACGTGACTTCGAAGGCCGCGAGTGGCTATTCGAGGAGATCGAGACGTGGCGAACGACACAGGACGAACGCGCTTTGCTGATCACCGGCGACCCGGGATCCGGTAAGTCCGCTTTCGTAGCAGAGCTCGTCTACCGAAACCCCGACGGGCAGGTCGTCGCGTACCACTGCTGCCAGTCGAACGTGCCCGACACCTGCAAGCCCGGAAAATTCGTCCGCTCCGTCGCCGCGATGCTCTCGTCCCAGCTACCCGAGTACGCCGCCGCGATCGAGAGGGGCCGACCGCTAGAGGTGTTGGCACAGTCCGATTCGGACCCGGAGTCGGCGTTCGCCCATGGAATAGTCACACCGCTGAACAACATCGACCCGCCGGCGGGGGACCCGCGCTACATCCTGATCGACGCCCTCGACGACTCGATCACGGGCGCCGGAGCGGCGTCCGGCACGACGATCCTCGACGTCCTGCACGACAGGATCGAGCAGCTGCCCAGCTGGCTCAGGCTCGTCGCTACCACGCGCCACGAAAGGGCTGTCCTCGAGAGGTTCCGGGGCGTGCGGACCAACTCCGTCGATGCCCACGACAAGCGCAATCTCGAAGACGTGGAGCAATACCTGAGGCATCGCCTGACCGAGCCCCGCCTGGTCGCCCTGATGGAGTCCCAGCACACCGACCCCGACGCGGTCTGCTCGGAGCTGTGCACTTTGAGCGACGGCAGCTTCCTCTACGCGCAGCAGGCTCTCGAGAGCCTGCTCGTGGAGAAGCTGCAGTTCTCCGAGCTCGCCGCGCAGCCGCCTGGACTCGGGAAGCTCTACGACGACTACTTTGAGCGGACCTTCCCCGACGAAGCCAGCTACTCGGCGACGAAGGAGCTGCTAGCAGTCCTCCTCGCCTCACGCGGAGGGCTGACCAGCGACCAGCTCTGCCGGGTGCTCTCGACCACCGCCATCTCGCTCGAACAGCTCCTCGCGCCGCTTTCCGGCTACATCACGATCGTCGAAGGGCGGATCTCTCTGTTCCACAAGTCCCTGGCGGACTGGCTGACCGATCCGCAGAAGGCACGACTGCGGTTCGTGATCGACGTCACGCTCGGCCAGACACGTCTGCTCGATTACTGCAAGCGGTGGACGGAGCTCGACGATGACTACCCGCTGCGCGAATTTCCCTCCCATCTGGCCGAGGCCCAAGACCTCGACGGGATGCTCGAAGTCCTCTCGGACAGCTCCTTCATAGCGCGCCGCGAACGCGCGGGGGTGGGTGGTATCGGCCTCGATGACTACCGACGGCTGGCCACGATGCTCCTCGAGACCGGCAGGACGAAGGACGTGGTCATCCTCGCGTCGACCCCCAATTCGCGCCAGCGCGACGGCATCACTGTCGCCCTGCGCGAGGCGCCCGAGCATCTAGACGAAGCGGTCCGTGCCGTGAGCGAGAGGCTCGCGCGGACCGAGGTCCGCCACAAGGGAGGCGACGGCCCCACTCCCACCGAGCTGAACGCAGTCCTCGTCTCCATGCGCACGGCCGCAGAACGCGGGTACCGCGACCAGCTCGTCGGGTTGGCGCTCGACGAGTCCCCGGCGGTGCTGGCGATGCTCGTGCCCTACCTCTACCGGTTCTGGAAAATGCGCCGGGAAGAGGGCTGGAAGCTCCTCGACGAGCTGGCTCCCCACTTCTGCAAGCGGCTTGGGGCACCGCGCGAAGAGATGGTGACGGTCATTGGGGGCCTTGGGACCGCGATCGTCTCGGAGTACTTCGACGATAGAGACACCATGACCCGGCTCGGCAAGTACCTGGCCGAGCGTGTCAAACAGTCACTGTCGTCGCCTGTCGGCCGCGCGTTGGGCCGCAGCCTCCTGCTGAAGGTGGGAATCGCAGCGCTGACCAAGCTCATGAAGGACCAGCCCGAGTACCAGCCGGTCAACCTTCCCGAGCTCAATCATTCGATCCCCGCGTCACCGGAGGTCAAGGAAAAGGCAACGGCCGTGCTCGAGGTGCTCGAACGTCCTGAGCGCGGCGTGGACGCGATAGCCGATCTCCTCACGGGGCGGCCCGACCCCGGCTACAACCTCGGGATCATGATGATCGCCGAGCGCGCCCTGGTGGTCCAAGGAGCCCGCGACCCGGCGTCGACGATGGCCGCACTGCGCCGCATCTTCCACGACGGCTACCCGTGGCTACAACAGTCTGTCCTGTACGCCGCCTCCAAGATCCTGGAGACCTCGGACCTGGAGTCCACGGACCCGGCGTGGGTGGAGAGCTACGTCGACATGACGACGGAATTCGTCCGGACCACGCGCGCCACCCTGGAGACCAAGATCGGTACCTATTCGGTGCCCACCGCCATCGCCGGCGTGGAGGTCGTCCTGGAGAGGCACTCTCCCGCAGGGACCTCCCGGTTTATCCCGGAGTGCTTCGCCCTGGCGATGGCAGAGGGCGACCTCGCCCTCGCCACACGCGTCATCAAGGCGACCCACCTGCTCAGCCTCCTCGGCCATCCGCTCATCGCGCTCGACGCCCTCGACGGCATCGTCGACGCCACACTGGAGCACCAAGAGCTGACAGACCTGGTGGTGGACGTTCTCGCCAACATCCGCCTGTACGAGGACCGCAGCGTGTACCGGTTTCTCTCCCGCAAGCACCGGCCCGAGCTCACGACGAAGGTCCTGGCTACACCGCCCTCCCTGTCCGCCAACGAGTTCCCGACGATGATCGACTTCTTCGCCAACCACCAGCTGGTCAATTCCGAGGACGGCCGGCGCGAGATCTGCGGCATGTTCCGCAAGCAGGTCAATGCGAAGTCGGGCGCGGAGGTACTCCACGACGTCGTGATCTGGGTGATAGGCCTGCTGACGGGCGAGACGATCGGCACGCGCCACAACTGAGAGCTGATGGGGCAGGACCTCAGACGGGACCCGCTGCCGCCAGGCTGAGAGCAGCCGGCGACCGGTGCGCCAGCACCCACTCCGAGATCTCCTCGGGTGGCAGGGCGGGGCTCCAGTAGAAGCCCTGTCCCCTGGCACAGCCCATGCGCCTGAGGGTCCGAAGCTGCGCCTCGGTCTCTATCCCCTCGGCGGTCGTGACGATCCCGAATGCGCGGGCGAGGTCGATCACGCTCGCCACGATGGCGTGGTCCTCCGCGCTGTCGGCCACACCCATGACGAACGAGCGGTCGATCTTGAGCGCGTCGACGGGGAAGCGCTTCAAGTAGCTGAGCGACGAGTACCCGGTGCCGAAGTCGTCGACCGAGATCTGCACTCCTAGGTCCTTCAACCCGGCCAGGACTTGGGCGCTGCCGTCGCCGTCGGCGACGAGCACGCTCTCGGTGATCTCGAGGCGCAGGCGGTCGGGGGCGATGTCGGTCCAGGCCAGGACCTGGGAGATCTGGTCTCCGAGATGGGGGTCGCGGAGCTGACGACCGGAGAGGTTGACGGCCACGGTGATGGGACCTATCGGACCTGCCTCGAACTCGGCGGCCTGGCGGCACGCCGAGGCGAGGACCAACGCGCCCAATTGAGAGATCAGGCCCGTCTCCTCGGCGATCGGGATGAAGTCCGCGGGGGGTACGAGGCCACGCTCGGGGTGGCGCCAGCGCACGAGGGCCTCCACGCCTGCCATCTCGCCGTTGTCCAGGTTGATCTCGGGCTGGTAGTGGACCTCTATCTGACCCGAGTTGAGTGCCGCCCTCAGGTTGGAGTCGAGGTCGAGGCGTGTGCGCATCCTCGCACGCGCCTCGAGACCGAACACCGCTACGCGATCGCGCCCGCTCTCCTTCGCCTGGTACATGGCGGTGTCCGCGTCGCGCAGGAGCGACTCGGCTTCGAGCTCGCCACGGGCCGGTGTGACCACCACACCGATGCTCGCCGACGGCGTTATCTCGAGGCCCTCGACGCTGTAAGGCACCGATATCGCCTCGCGAAGCCGACCCGCCAGCCGGACGGCGTCGCTCTCTCCGGCAACCCCCTTGCAGAGCACCATGAACTCGTCCCCGCCGAAGCGGGCCACCGTGTCGCCCGTTCTCACAGCCCCTTCGAGGCGGTGCGTGACCGTGACGAGCAACTTGTCGCCCGCGCCGTGCCCGAGACTGTCGTTGATCCACTTGAAGCGGTCCAGGTCCAGGAACAGCACCGCCAGGCGCGCCGGCCCGCGCCGGCGGTCGAGGAGCGCCTGCTCCAAGCGATCGAGGAACAGCCGCCGGTTGGGAAGTCCAGTGAGCTCGTCGTGGAATGCACTATGAGCCAGCGCCTCCTCGGCGTTCTTCTGCTCGGTGATGTCCTGGCTGCTCGCCTTCACGCGTAGGGGCCTGCCCTCGCCGTCGCACTCGACGCGCGCGTTGGTGCGTACGTGGTGCACCGAGCCGTCGGAGCGACAGATCCGGTGCTCCGAGGTGAACGGCACCATGTGTTGGCGCGCAGTCTGCAGCTGAAGGCGGAACACCTCACGGTCCTCGGTGTGAAGGTAGCCGAGCAGCTCCGGCCAGCCGAGCTCGGTGGCCGCCCACTCGCGCCCGAGCAGACGGCACATCTGCGTGGAGAGCACGACACGGTCGTCACTGAAGTCCCACCTCCAGCTCCCGAGGTGGGCGAGCTCCTGGGCCTCGGCGAGGTCACGCTCGCTGGCGGTGAGCTGCTCGCGCCCCGACCTCTCCGCGTCCAACAGCGCCGCAAACCCGAGCACGAGGTCTGCGCGCGCCCCGAGACGTCCGAGCAGGTCCACCTCGTCGCTGCCGATCGAAGGCGAGGCGACCGACAGGACGACCACGAGCCATCCCCCGTTGAGGCGACGGCCGAGCAGAGCTCCCACCTTCGAAGTGCCGTCCGGCCCGGCTTCGGCGAGCTCGCTTTGACGGCGAGCGGCTTCGGCGGTGTCGATGTTCGACGCCCGGAGAATCCCTTTTGCGTCGTCGACGAGGAACGCTGCGTGCGCCCCCATCAGCCGGCGCACCCACCGCAGGAACCAGTCCGACATCTCCTCGGCCCTGTTTGCTGTCATCGCCACCGGGTCAGACGTGAAGAAGGCGGCCAGCTCGGAGCGTCGCCACCGGTCTCGCAAGACCTTGGGGGCGACGAAGCCCGCGTACAAGGACAGAGCACCGAGCAACGCTGCAATCTCCGCCGCTACTACCGGGCCAGTGCTCGGCCGCACCGGGACGGCGACCACGCCCACCGCCGCGCCGAGAAGCAAGACGCCTAGTGACATCAGGTGCGTGCGGTTGCGCGCCAAGGGCGGCTGGTGAGCCCCGGCCCGAGAGAACCGCACGATCGCCATCGCGCTCAACACCGACCATCCGGCAACGAAGACGGCCCCGTAGCCGGGCGTCCACAACACGAGTCCACCGTCGTGGAGAGCGGGTCCCGGCACGACGACCACGAGAGCGACTACGAGCGAAGCGATCGACGCCGCCACGCGATCGAGCCGGCGAGACGGAGCCGCGAAACGTGCCGAGAACCTGTAGAGGAAATAGGGGACTGCGAACGCAGCGGCGGTGACGACCTTGCCGAGCCACGTCACCCAGGGCCCGGAAGAGTGGGCGGAGAGCACCAGCGCGAGCCCGACCACAGCGATGAGGCTCACCAACACCCCGGTGAGCCCGCGCGCCGCATGGCGGTGGCGTCGCCACCGAACCCACGTAGTCGTCGCCAGGTACCCGCACGCCAGCAGCTCGCCGCAGGCGCACGCCCTGGCCGCAAAGGACGTCAAACTCACCCCCCGATGAACGTGACGAGCAGCGGCCGGCCCGTCAACGCAAGGCCACCATCGACAAGTCGGCGCCCCTTCTTTATGACGAAAGTCCCATCTTCTCGGGGAAAAACTCCTCTTCCGGGCGTAATTAACACTCTCAGTGCGCTTCTTCGTGCGATAACCACCGAGAGCACTCACCGGGCCCCTTCACGCGCGCGCGGCTCCCATTAGGCTCGAGGTCGTGTCGAAGGAGGAGAGCCTCGTCGGGCACCCCAGGGCCTCCTCCGCCTCGTTGGGCAACCCGGGCCCAGGGGAGCCGGACGGTCCTGGATTTCCCGAATCGCAACGTGGCGAGGACGAGGCGCCTGTCTCCGAGGAAGGTCGCCCGGCTCTCGGCACCCGCATCTACCGCGGCGCGCGAGCGGCCGCCACGGACCCTCGGACGCTGGGTGTGCTGCGTGCCTTTCCGCGTGCAGCCGGATTCATGACCCAGGCCAGCCGCCGCACTGCCACCGCGGCCGCCGACGACACCGTGATCCCGGTTCGTCCGAGCGCTGGCCTCGCCGCGCAGGTATTCCTCGACGAGGTGATGATCGCGATGTTCCGACACCCCCGTCTATTGCCTCACGACGAGGACTACGAGCTCGCCGCGGCGGACATCGCTGCGGCTAGTGCGCTCGGCACCGAAAGAGGCTGGCTCGACGATCCGCGCAAGTACCACGAAACTCCGAGCGCGCCCGAAGAGGTTGCATGCGCGCTGCGCCGTACCGCCGGGATGCGCTACGAGCACCTCAGCTACCCGAGCGGCTGGGAACCGCATCCCGGCGAGCCTGGGCGCGAGCGCTGGCTCTCTCACGAGCCCAACCGGACGGCCCACGCTTGGGTGGCGCGAGCGAGCGCACGGGAGGATTCGGGATCGTGGCTGGTCTGCGTCCATGGCTTCGGGATGGGCCACAGCCCGCTTCTCGACCTGCGAGCCTTCAGGGCCCCCCAGCTGCACGCTCTGGGAGTCAACGTAGCGGTGCCGGTGCTCCCCCTCCACGGACCGAGGGCGTCTGGCTCAACGCGCGGTGAGGGCCTCATGACGATCGACCTCGTAGACAGCATGCACGGTCTGGCTCAAGCGGCGTGGGACGTGCGGATGCTGATCGCTTCCCTGAGGCGTGACTACGGAGCACGGCGCGTCGGGCTCTTCGGGCACTCGTTGGGAGGGTGCGTGGTCGCGCTGACCGCCGCCTTGGAGGACGACCTTGCCTGCGTGATCGCGGGCATCCCGGTGGTCGATCTACCTGACCTGTTCCGTCGTCACAGCCCGCCCGAGATAGCCAGCCGCGCGTACAGACAAGGAGTGCTCGGCCCGTCGGCCGATCTCGTCCACCGCGTCATCTCGCCGCTCTCCATGCCCTGCCGCGTGCCGGTGGACGGACGGTACGTGTTCGCCGGTCTCGGTGACCGCATGGCGACGTTCGGCCATGCGCGAAGGCTCTGGCTGCACTGGGAGCGACCCGCCCTTGCCACCTACCACGGAGGACACGTCGGCTTCTTCTGGTCGGCGACGGTCAAGCGGTTCGTCGACGAGGCGCTCGTGCGGTCGGGCCTCGCCGAGGGGCATCCAGCCTACCCGGCGGCCGTGGACTGATCGGCCTACCCCGCCGCCGTGGACTGATCGGCCTCCTTCACAAGCTGGCCGAGTGCCTCGGGTACCGCCTCGGCCAAGTCCCACACATTGGGCACCAGCTCACGGCTGGCGATGAAGCCGAACCCGATGTGGTCCTCGTTAGACAGCACCGTCACGTTGAGCCCCGCTCCGTCCATGATCGGGCCGAGAGGGTACAGACCCACGAGCCGTGCGCCCGCCATGTAAAGGGGGACGGGAGGGCCGGGCACGTTGGAGATGATCAGGTTGTGGACGACCGGGTGGCGATCGGCGAAACGGAGGCTGGAGTACAAGCGCGCGGCGAGGGAGAAGGTGTTGGGCGCGGCATGTTCCGCCCACTGCATGAGCGTGTCCGCCCCGACCATCTTGTGGATCTCCTTCGCCTCGGCGTTGGCGGCCGCTATGACGCGGAGGCGGGCGACCGGGTCGGCAACGTCGCTCGCGAGGCTCGAGAACATGACCGAGACCTTGGTAGCGCCCTCGAGACCCGAAGCTTGATCGTGCACCGACACCGGAACGGCGGCGATGAGGGACTTGTCGGGGAGCTCACCACGGTCGTCCAGGTAACGCCTCAAGGCGCCGCTGACGACGGCGGTGACGACGTCGTTCACCTTGACGCCGAAGGCCTCTTTGACCTTCTTCACGTCCGCCAGCGGAACCTCGGTGAAGGCGATGGTGCGGTGTGCTGTGACCGCGGCGTTGAAAGACGTACGGGGAGCCGTGAAAGGTGTGGCGGAGCTGCGGCCGGTGCCGCGGTTCCTCCCGGCGTTCCACAGCACCGTGCCGATCCTGAGCGCTGTCGACGGCAGTACCCTCGCGATCCCGAAGGGGCGGCTGACGGTGTCGAGCGCTCCCCTCGCCAGCAGCTCGAGCTCGCTCGGGGCGCGCTCGGGCTTCCATTCGTCCTCGGACGCCGGGGAGCCGGCAGGCTCCGGCTCCAGGTCGAACAGGTACACCATCATGTTGGCGCCCGAGATCCCGTCGATCGTCGAGTGGTGCATCTTGGCGAAGATCGCCACCTGCCCGTTGGCCAGACCCTCGATGACCCACATCTCCCACAGCGGGCGGGACCGGTCGAGCGGACGGCTCGCTATGTCGCCGGCGAGCTCGGCCAGCTCGCGCTGCCCTCCGGGCGCCGGGAGCCCGATACGGCGCAGGTGGTAGTCGATGTCGAATTCGGCGTCCTCTATCCAGTAGGGCCGGCCGAGGTTGAACGGCACCCGCGCCAGCTTGCGCCTCATCGCGGGCATGAGCGGCATTCGCTCGGTGAGGAGCTTCTTTATCGCCCCGAAGGAATAGCCCTCTCGCATCGTGGAGGGGTCGAGCACCAACAGGCCCGACACGTGCATGTGCATGGTCGGGGTCTCGAAGTACAGAAAGGCTGCGTCCAACCCACCGAGTCGCTCCATGACCAGAGGTTACGGCGCGAAGGAGGGGACCCGCTCAGCCGCGCAGCTTCGGGATCACCTCGGTCCCCATGAGCTCGATGGTCTTCATCACCGACTCGTGGGGGACGTTGTAGGGATTGACCAGGCACAGCAGCAGGTCGATCCCGGCCTCCTGGTAGAGCCTGCACCCTTCCACGCACTCCTCGGGCGTCCCGAGCACGCAGGCGTTGGCGCCGACCAGGTACTCGAGGCTGAGCAGGTCGAGCGCGCCGCTGTCGTCGTGCGCCTTCATCTCGGCCGCGTAGGAGTAGTTGCCGAGGGACTGGTTGCGCTCGGCCATCCAGTCCGTCAGCGTGCCGATCTGGCGGGCGCCTGTCCTCGGGTACCACTCGAAGGACTCGCGTGCCAGATCCAACGCCTCGTCGCGGGTCCCGGCGCACAGCGCCATCGTGAACGTGGCCGCGGCATCGTTGACGTAAGCCCCTATCGGTGAGGTACACGCCTCCACCGCTGAGCGATAGATGTCCACCTTGGTCTTGACCTCGGCGGGAGACACCCCGACAGCGAAAGAGCACAGCCCCAGCCCGAGCTCGCCCACGTGGCGGTGGCCTTCCTCGCTCGTGGTCGCGCCCCACAGGGGGGGATGCGGCTTCTGGAGCGGCTTGGGCTGCACGCGCCTGCGAGGCATCTGCCAGTACTTCCCCTCGAACTCGTACTCGTCGTGCGTCCAGCACCCGATCACGTGACCAAGCGCCTCCTGCCACATCTCTCGGGTCTCGGCGGGGTCGATGCCGAAGCCCTCGAGCTCAGCCCTCGTGGCGGAGCGCCCGGCGCCGAAGTCGACCCGGCCGTTCGAGATGAGGTCCAACACGGCCACCGACTCGGCGGTTCGGACGGGATGGTTGTACGGCTTGGGCATGAGGCGAACGCCGTAGCCGAGACGGATCCGCTCGGTCCTGGCGGCGATGGCGCCGTACAGGACCTCCGGGTTGGAGCAGTGCGAGTACTCGGTGAGGAAGTGGTGCTCGACCGTCCAGATGGCGTCCCACCCGTACCTGTCCCCGGCAACCGCCTGCTCGAGGGTGTTCTGATATGCGACATGCTCGCTCTCGGAATCCCATGGCTTGGGCACGGGGATCTCGTAGAAGAGTGCGAACTTCACAGACGAAGTCATTAGCAGGCCGGAGAGGAGAGCACCATGCGCGGACTCGAAGGGAAGGTGGTGATCGTGACCGGTGCGGCCTCGGGTATCGGCGAGGCGACAGCCGCCCGCCTGCTGGCCGAGGGGGCCCGGGTGTTCGGTGTCGACTTGGCCGGTGCCGTGTCACCGAAAGGCCCCGGCGGCAGCGAGGCGCCGCTGAACGCCTGGGGGTTCGCGTCGGTTGACGTCACCGACGAGCAGCAGGTCGCGGGGCTCGTGGACGCGGCGGTGGGCTTCGGCGACCGCGTCGACGGCCTGGTGAACGCCGCAGGGGTCGCCGGTGGAGGGCCGGTGCACAGCCTCGGCGCCGAGGACTGGGACCGCGTCCTCGCCGTCAACCTCACCGGCACGTTCCTGATGGCCAAGCACGTGATCGCCCAGATGCTCCGCCAGGATCCGGTCGACGGGTCCAGGGGATCGGTGGTCACGATCGCCAGCATCGAGGGCCTGGAAGGGACCGCTGGCGGGAGCGCCTACAGCGCGTCGAAGGGTGGCGTCGTGCTCCTGACGAAGAACATGGCCATCGACTACGCAGGCCGGGGAATCCGGGTGAACGCCATCTGCCCCGGTTTCGTCGACACCCCGATGACGCGGGCCATCTTCGGTGCACCCGAGATGGCCGAGGCGCGCAGGCTCATCGTCGACGAGCACAAGATGAAGCGAATGGGACGCCCCGAAGAGATCGCCTCGGTGGCGGCCTTTCTGCTCTCGGAGGACGCCTCGTTCATCACCGGCCACGCCTTGGTGGTCGACGGTGGGTACACCGCCGGGCGCGACCACGGCGTCACCAAGCTGTTGGGATTGGAAGGTCCCTAGCTAGTTCGTCCGGAAGCTCTCGGACGATGCAGTAACCAGTGTGTTGCGCCCGCCGAGGACTCCCCCGCTTGGTGGGAAAGGCCAAACTGCTGACCGGCAGTCCTCAAAGGTAAAGGCGTCGGCACTGCACACTCCCTACAATGCGACCGACGCGGAATGCGATGTCCCCGATAAGGCGCCCCCAAATAGTCGGGACGAAAATGGCCTTGAGCGCTCGAAGTGGCATTTGAAACCACACCCAACACGCTTGGCCGAGTTGCCGCATCTGTCCGAATTCATGAAAGTCGCGATACAGGTAGGGCCCTGACCTGCCATAGAGATACTGCTGGCGGGCGAAATCAGAGATCCGGTCCTTAAAGCGATAGTGGACAAGAGCACTTGGGGCAAACCCAAGCCGGAAACCCGCCAGCTGTGCTCGCCAGCAGAAATCGACGTCGATCGCAGGATTCGATTCGCTGAATCCGCCGAGAGCCTCGATCGTTTCTCTCCAGATCCCCATGTTGCAGGTCGCACCAAAAGGAAGAAAATTGTAGCCGACCTTCAGCCCGCCGGAATTGTCCCAGTGGCGCCAGCGCTGTGCGCGCGGGGAGTTGAGGGATTCTGGCTCGAGGGCACCGACGACAGCGTCCGTCTCGAGGGCGGCCGCGACGAGCTGGCCCAGCCAATCGCTCGACGCGACGTCGTCATCGTCGAGTAGAGCTAGGAGTGGAGCGCTCGCCTCTCGAACAGCGCAATTGGTGGCTACTCCGATGCCGCGCTTTCTCGACGCGTCGACAACTCGCACATCAAGTACCGAAGACCAGTGTTGCGCGATGGCGACCGAATCGTCGGTCGAGCCGTTGTCAGCAAGGATTACTTCAAAGGAGCCGTCGTAATCCTGGTGCGCGAGCGCACTGAGTTGTTGACCTAAGTGGTGCCCGGTATTCAAAACCGGAATTATGACGCTGACGAGATCGGGCCTTGTGCGTCGGAGAGATCGACTAGGGGGCAGTGGTTCCATAAATGATCGGATCATGTGTTCTGGACACTCTCAACGGCCGGCGCGCCGCACGATCAGCGCGAGGCCGCCGACGGCTACGAGCGGCAGCGCCACCACCGCAGCAACGCGCTCGTGGTGCAGTGCGTACGCGCCGCCCACGATCACGCCCGCTAGCAGTAGCACCTCGGGGTTGTCGTCGACGGCCAGCGACCACACGAACCTCCCCGCAGCCACGATCCCCCGGCGGATCGCGGCCGTCACCAACATGGGCCGAGGTGGGAAGCCCACGACTTCAGTCGTGAGAGGTAGAGCCCAGCTCGGGGCGAAGCCCCGAGACTGTCGCACCCCGGCGCGATCATCTGACCGTGGGCTACCGCTCCTCGAACAAGACGCTCTACTCGGCCAAGTACCACCTCATCTGGTGCCCCAAGTACCGCCGCCGTGTTCTGACCGGCCGGGTGGAGACCCGGCTGAAGCAGATCATCGCCCAGGTGGTCGACGAGGCGGGCGGCCAGGTGATCGAGCTCGAGGTGGTGCCCGACCACGTGCACCTGTTCGTCGAGCTCCCTGCGACACTGGCGTTGTCGAGGCTCCTCCAAAGCCTCGAGGGCCGCTCGTCGAGGGTCTTGCGACCCGAGTTGCCGGCCCTTCGCCGAGCCCGTGCGGTGTGGTCGGCTTCGTGGTTGTTCTCCAGCGTGGGAGGCGCTCCGCTCGAAGTGGCGCGGGCGGCGTAGATGGCTGTTGCAGAGGTTCGCTACCGCTACCGACTCCGGACCACCGCCGAGCAGCGGCGGCTGCTGCAGGGAGTCTTCGATGCCTGCCGGGCAGTGTGGAACCAGGCCCTCGGCCGTTGGTCGGACCTGTGGTGCCACGAGGGCGACAGTCTCTACTACCGCGACGCCGACTTGGAGCTGACCGACTGGCGGGGCCGCTTCGAGTGGCTGGCCGCCCAGCCTTCTGTGCCCCAACAGCAGATGCTGCGCGACCTGTACCGTTCGATCTCGGCGTTCTTCGACAAGTCCAACCCGGCAGGCCGTCCGCGTTTCAAGTCTCGCAAGGCCGGCCATGCGACTGCGCGCTGGACTCGCAACGGGTTCAAGGTGTCGGGCACCGGCATGGGTCTCGGCGACGACCGGCTGGCTGTGGCTGTAGCCGGGGGACGCCTCGCGTTGCGAGTTGTGTGGTCGAGGCCGTTGCCGAGCCGGCCCACCTCGGTGACCGTTTTCTGCGACCGGGCCGGGAGGTGGTGGGCCAGCTTCGTGTGCCGCATCGAGGTGCCCGACGCCCCGGTGGCACCGACCGGACGGACGACCGGTATCGACGTCGGTCTGGCCACCTTCGCCACCACCGAAGACCCGAACAGCGACGTCGCCAACCCACGGTTCGCCAAGGCCGCCGCGAAGGCCCTGGCCCGCTCGCAGCGCCACATGGCCCGCAAGAAGTTGGGCTCCAAAGGGCGAGGGAAGGCCCGGCGGCGCAAGGCCGAGCTCGAGAACCGCACAGCGAACCAGCGCGCCGACTTCCAGCACAAGGCCGCCCGCAACCTGGTCTGCGCCTACGACCGCATCGGGGTAGAGAAGCTCCAGGTGAAGAACATGTCCCGGCGCGCCAAGGGCAGGTCGAAGGCAGCCCTGAACCGCTCGATAGCCGATGCCGGTTGGGGCCAGTTTGGCCGCACTCTGTCCTGGCAGGCGGCCAAGGCCGGCAAGACCGTGGTAGCCCTCGATGCGAGAGACACCACGCAGCGATGTAGCACTTGCGGGGCGAAAGCCAAGCCCCGCATCGAGTTGTCGGACCGGGTGTTCTCCTGTCGATGTTGCGGCCTCGTCCTCGGACGCGACCGCAACGCGGCACGGAATCTGAACCCGGACCGCCACGGGGTGTCGGCGGGCGGGGCTGGAACCGCCGGCACAGCAGTCCCGGTGGGCGACGACGGCAGTAAGACCAAGGTGCCTGCGGGTGCTGAGGCAGCCTGAGCCCCAGAATCCCACGACTTTGGTGGTGGGAGCAGTCAATCCGGTACCTCCTCGGTGAGCACGTTGCGCGAGCCCTGCGCTGCCCCTTCCGATGGCGGCCCGGCAGCACCCCCCGTCTCGCCCTCGAGTCCTCTTTTGGCGTCGATCGGTGCGCCGCGACGAAGCAGCGCCACCAGCGCCGCTGTGCCGACGGCGAACCAGGCGATGAGCACGGGCAAGGTGAGGTCCCCCCCTGGCCAGTTCACGCCTGCGCCCTCGCCGACCCAGAAGACCCCGAAGCTCGTGAGCATGATCCCCACCCCGGTCTTGAGAGCGTTCTCGGGCACGCTGGAGAGCTGTCGCGCCACCATGGCACCGACGATGCCGACCAGCACTACTGCGGCAGCGGCTGATGCAGCCGCTACGGTCATCCGGTGGGCGCTAGTGCCGAGGCTCACGACGATCAGCACCACTTCGGAGCCCTCGAGCATCACGCCCTTGAAGGCCACGAGGAACGCTGGGGTGTCGCGGCCCTTGCTCCGGGCGCCGGCTCCCCCGAGCGCGCCGGCCGTCGCCTCGTAGATGGCGTCCTCGTCGTGCTTTGCGAGGCGACCCCCGCTTCGCAGCACGGCCTTTCGCAACCAGGACAGGCCCAGCATGAGCAGCAGGGTCCCGACCACGACGCGAAGGGTGTCGATCGGCAGGTAGCGGGCGAGTGGGATCCCGACGGCCGCGGTCACCACCGCGAGGACCAGCAGCGCCACCGCCGACCCCTCCAGGGCCGAGCGCCAGCTCCGGGTACCGGCAGCGACCACCAAGGTGAGCGCCTCGACCATCTCGACGCTCGAGGCGCCGAAGACCGCTACTACGAGCGCTGCTGTGGACGTGGCGCCGGTGACCGCTAACACAGGCCCCTATTCCAGCTCGCGCAACAGCTCCCTGCAGCGCCTGGCCTTGCTCACGAGGTTGGCCCTGAACGCCTCCATCCTGGCGAGCTTCACCTCCAGCTGACCTGCGAGCGATTCGTTGAGGACCAGGATCTCCTCGAGTATCGACCGTTGCTGGGCCCGGGCGGCGCTCGTCGGGGAGTCCTTCTTGGCTTTGTAGGCGCTCCTCAGCTCGTCGAGCCGGCGCTCGGAGGACAAGAACTCCTTTATCTCGTCCAGGTTCATGCCGAGCACGTCGCGCAGCTCGAGGACGCGATCGAGCTCTTGGAGGTCGGACTGGCTATAGCGCCTCTCGCCCCCGGGGGTGTAGCTGGACGGGCTGATCAACCCGAGCTCCTCGTAGTAGCGAAGCGTGCGGGTCGACACGCCCGAGCGCGCCGCCGCGTCACTGATCCGCAGCGCCACGGGCGCCACGGACACCTGGCTCTCCTTCATCGTCGGCATTATAACGTTGACGTAAAAGTTTGGTTCAGGGGATACCGCCGTCGACGCGCAGTACGGCACCAGTCGTGAAGCTCGAGGCGTCGCTCGCAAGGTAGATGGCGGAGCCGACCACCTCGTCGGGGTCGCCGGCGCGGGGCATGGCGTTTCGCCTCGCGTCGCGGGCGAAGGCCTCCATGTCCCAAGCCTTGGTGATGTCAGTGAGGAAAGGCCCCGCCATGATGCAGTTGACCCTCACGGTCGGCCCGAAGGCCCGGGCGAACCCGGCGGTGAGGGCGTTGACCCCGGCCTTCGCGGCTGCGTAGGGAAGGATGTGCTGGGTCGGCCTGACCGAGCCGACACTCGAGACGTTGACGATCGAGCCCCCGCCCTGCTCCGCCATCCGGCTCCCCACGAGAGCCGTGAGACGAAACACCCCCTTCAAGTTGAGGTCCACCACCCGGTCCCACATCTGCTCGGTCACCTCGGCGACCGAACCGTAGAGGAGGGACATGCCGGCGTTGTTCACGAGCACGTCGACACGCCCGAGGGCAGCGTAAGCCCGCTCGACCAGGCCGCCGAGCTCGTCCCAGTGCCCGACGTGGCACGCGAGGGCGAGCGCCCGTCGTCCCGTGGAGGACTCCACCTCCGACGCCACGGCCTCGCAGGCGTCGAGCTTCCTGCTCGTCACGATCACGTCGGCCCCGGCCGCCGCGAACCCGAGCACCATGGCCCGGCCGAGGCCCCTGCTGCCACCGGTCACGAGAGCGACCTTGCCCGACAGGTCGAAACGCTCGGCAGGGGTGGCGGTCGGATCGCTCACCTAGGTCCTGCCGCCCCCCGCAGCGCGCCCGTCGCTTCCCAGCCGGGCTGTGACTCAGCCCTGCTCGGAGCCGTACTGAGCCTGCGGGATCGGGCCAGAGGAGGAGGCCGGAGGCGCGCTCGACGGGGCGGGAGCTGTGGCGCTCGGGTCGACCACGCCGGTCGTCTCGGCGATGGCAGAGTTGGCGGAGGTTACGGCCACCGGCCCGTGGTCGGCCTCGTGCTTCTGGAGCATCTCGACCAGCTCGCCGTTGCGCGCAGCAGATCCGGGGTCGGCGTGACCGGTCCTCTCCCGGTAGACGATCCCGCCCAGCTCGAGGAGCATGGCGTCCGCCTTCTTCTTGGCCTGGAGCTCTGCGATCTTCGCCTGCCCGGCCTGGCCGGCCTGCTGGGCCTTCTCCAGGAGCGGGGCAGCCTGCGACTTCACCTTGTCCATGAGTCCCATCTCGAACCTCCTCGCCGTCGGGGGGCGACGCCGCCTCCGATGCTCTCGACACTAGGCGTGGAGGCAGGAGGCCGCCCGCGGACGGCGCTGCCAGAAGGGTTGGGAGGACGCCGCGAATGGTGGGGCGGCAGACGGGCCGAACGAGGGAGGAAAAAAACAGCGGCCGGACCCGTCCGCCACGGGCCCGGCCGCAGGGGTGAAACTCGCCCACCTGGTTCTGGCTTGAGTAACGGCGGCGGGCTGCGGGGCTTGCGTCTCCTTCGGGGCTTAGTGGACCCATTTCCCTCCGGCAACGAACCCGCTCGGGGGGGAAGGCAGCTCCCGGGCTCTCGCTACGCTCACCTAGGGGTTTCGGGGTACGTCGGAGCGTGGCGATGAGCATGGGTCTCGGGCACATGATGAGGGGTGGCGGTGGCGCCGGGGCCGGCTGGGGCCTCATGCGGTCGCTGCGCCGCGATTCTTCGGTGACCCATCAGAAGCTCCCCCCCGGGATCGTGAGACGGATCGGGCGCTTCGCCAGGCCCTACCGGTCGATGCTCGGTGTCTTCCTCGCCCTCATCGTCATCGACGCCGTGATCGGGGCCGCCAACCCCCTCATCTACAGGGAGATCATCAACCGGGGCATCATTCGCCACGACACGTCCCTCATCGTCGCACTCGCCCTCCTGGTGGGGTTGCTCGCGCTCAGCGACGCTGGGCTGTCGCTGTGGCAGAGGTGGGTCTCGGCCCGGATCGGGGAGGGGCTCATCTTCGACATGCGCGCCAAGGTGTTCGAGCACGTCCAGCGCATGCCGATCGCCTTCTTCACCCGGACCCAGACCGGGGCCCTGGTGTCGCGGCTGAACAACGACGTCCTCGACGCCCAGCAGGCGTTCACCGACACGTTCGGCTCCGTGGTGAGCAATGTGATCGGGGTCGGCATCACGCTCGGGGCGATGTTCTTCCTGTCGTGGGAGATCACGCTCGTGGCGCTGGCTCTTCTGCCGATCTTCCTGGTGCCTGCCCGCTGGGTCGGGCGGCGGATCGCGGCGCTCACGCGCGAGAGCTACAACCTGAACGCCAAGATGACCAACACGATGACCGAACGGTTCAACGTTGCGGGGGCGCTGCTCGTGAAGCTCTTCGGGCATCCATCGCGCGAGATCGACGACTTCGAGTCCAAGGCGGGCCGGGTTCGGGACATTGGTGTCACCCTGGCCATATACGCGAGGGTGTTCATGGCCGCGCTGCTGCTCACGGCGTCGCTCGCCACCGCAGTGGCGTACGGGTGGGGCGGTGTGCTCTCGGCACGCGGGTCGTTGTCGATCGGGACCCTGGTCGCGCTCACGGCCTACCTGGCCCGCCTGTACGGTCCTTTGACCGCGCTCTCCAACGTGCAGGTCGACGTCATGACGGCGCTCGTGTCGTTCGACCGCGTCTTCGAGGTGCTCGACCTGCCACCCATGATCGCCGAGAAGCCCGACGCCAAGCAGATCCCCCGCGGCCCGGCTCTGGTGGAGCTCGACCACGTCGACTTCTCCTATCCGACAGCCGAGGAGGTCTCCCTGGCGTCGCTCGAGTCGGTTGCGGTGCTCGACCAGGCGCCTTCGTCGCAGGTCCTATTCGACGTCTCTCTGCGGGCCGAGCCAGGCCAGCTGGTGGCGCTCGTCGGTCCTTCCGGAGCCGGCAAGACGACCGTCAGCAACCTGGTCCCGCGCCTTTACGACGTCTCGCAGGGTGCAGTGCGCATCAACGGCATCGACGTGCGCGACGCAACGCTGGAGTCGGTGCACGGGATAGTCGGCGCGGTGACTCAGGACTCTCATCTGTTCCACGAGTCGATCCGCTACAACCTCCTCTACGCCAAGCCTGACGCGACCGAGCCGGAGCTGATCGAGGCGCTGCGCGCGGCACAGATCCTGCCCCTCGTCGAGTCGCTCCCCGATGGTCTCGACACCGTCGTGGGCGATCGCGGTTACCGCCTGTCGGGTGGGGAGAAGCAACGCGTCGCAATAGCGCGTCTGCTGCTCAAGGCGCCCGACATAGTCGTGCTCGACGAGGCGACCGCCCATCTCGACTCCGAGTCCGAGCAGGCAATCCAGCAAGCTCTCAAGATCGCACTCGCCGGACGCACGTCACTCGTGATCGCGCACCGCCTCTCCACCGTGCGCGAGGCCGACAAGATCGTCGTCGTGTCGGGAGGCCGGGTGGTCGAGGAGGGCACCCACACTGAGCTCCTCGACGCGGGCGGCCTGTACTCCGAGCTCTACAGGACTCAGTTCGCCGACCAGGACACGGCTCAGGGGGATGCAGCCGAAGGCGCGCTGGGCGCCGGGCCTTCCGGGGAGTTAGCGGAAGGAGACGGCGCTGGAGCCCTGCTCGCCTCGGAGGGTTGACCGGGCGAAGGTGACCAGCCGTAGGCGGATATCGGCAGGGTTCAGGTGACGAGCTCCGTCGACAGCATGCCGTCCACCGCCGGGTCCCGAGCGCCGGCCTCGACGGCCCGCCCGCTGTTGCGGGGCTGGATCCACCTCGCCGCGGCTTGCGCCTTCGCGGTGGCGTGCCCTCTTCTCGCAGCTCAGGCGCCGACGCCCTGGAAGGCCGCAGCGCTCTCCGTCTACGCCGCGTCGATCGTGGCCCTGTTCGGGGTGAGCACCGCCTTCCACCGGCTCCGCTGGTCGCCCGCCGCGCGCCGGCGGATGAGACGAGCGGACCACGCCACGATCTTCGTGGCGATAGCAGGTACCTACACCGCCGTGGCGAGTCTGGCGCTTCGCGGCTGGGCCCAGGTGCTCGTGCTCTGCCTCGTGTGGACCGGGGCCGGCGGAGGCATCGTGCTGCGCCAGGTCTGGCTCGACGCACCGAAGTGGGCGGTGGCGCTCCCGTACGTAGTGGTCGGGTGGTGCGCGCTCGCCGTCATGCCGCAGTTGCTGCGCGGGCTCGGCGGGGAGGGTTTTGGGCTCCTCATCGCAGGCGGTGCTTCCTACAGCGTCGGCGCGCTCGCCTACTCGCTTCGAAGGCCCAGGCTCCTGCCGGAAGTCTTCGGTTATCACGAGGTGTTCCACGCCTGCACCGTGATCGGAGCGTCGCTGCACTTCACGGTGATCGCGACCCACCTGCACTGATCACGGCGGACGGCCGGCTCGGCGAGGGCCGGTAGAAGCCCGTCGGTGGCCCGCCCGGCGGGGCCGGCCGGAGGCGACCCGAGGGGCGAACATGGCGACGACCGGAGCCGCGACTAGTGGCCAGGACCCGCTGGTTGTAGCTTCTCGGGACGCCGGGAACGAGCCCGGCGTCACCGCCAGCGCCAGAGGAGCCCGAGCGTTGACAGCCCTAGACCGCGATCCCACGGCCGCCGCCGAGCTAGAGCGTCTCGCCGACCGGGTGCGGATCCGCGAGCTCAACGCCCGCTACAACCGCTGCTTCGACGACGGCGACGTCACGGGCTTCGCAGCCACCTTCACCGAGGACGGCGCGATGGAGGTGGCCGGTGGCTTCGCGGTCGCCGGCCGCCAGGGGTTGGAGGATATGTGCAGGCACACCCCGTACGGCGTGGTGCACGTGACGGTCGACGCCATCGTCGAGGTGGACGGGGACCGCGCCACCCAGGACGTCACGGTGCTGGTTCTCCAGCGGCCCGAGCCCGGCTCTGTGGGCGGGCAGCTCTCGAGCCTCCAGCGCACCGGCCGCTACCACGACGAGCTCGTGCGGACCTCGGAGGGCTGGCGCTTCGCTCGCCGGACCATCACCTTGGACGGCGGGATCTGAGGCTGACCGGGATGCGAGGAGGCGCCGGCACGGCGTTGCGAGGGCGCGTCGGAGTGACCGGGCCGCAGGTGGCGGGCTCCGCGTGAGCACCACCCTTCTGACCGACCACCTGCGCGCCCAGGCCGACTCGTTCGGCGACCGTCTCGCGTACAGGATCGTGGACGGCGACGAGATGACCTTCGGCGAGTGGGAGGAAGAATCCAACCGCCTGGCGCGCGCCCTCGTCGCCTTGGGCGTCGAAAAAGGTGAAAGGGTGGCCCTCTACCTTCGCGCCGAGGAAGCGCTGCGATTCATGGTGGGCTACGCCGCGGTGCACAAGGCGGGCGCTGTGGCGGTGCCCACCAACACCCGGCTCGCCGACGCCGAGCTCGAGCGGCTCCTCGGCCACGCCGAGGCCTCTGTGTTGCTCACCGACCCCGGGCTCGCCACGCCGGCCCACCGGGTCGCCTCCGAGCTCCGAAGCGTCCGCCGGGTGATCGTGGCGCCGGGAAATGAAGAACCCTCCACCTCCGGCGGGACGGACCCACCTTGGTCGTGGGGGGACATCGGCGAGAGCGGCGGGGGCGGCGACACGAGCACCTTCCAGGTGCCCGTGAGCGGAGACGACCTGGCGGACATCCTCTACACCTCGGGGACGACCGGCTCCCCAAAGGGGGTCGCCATCCGTCACCGCACGGTGGCACTCATCCCCGGCAAGCCAAACCCGAGCTACTCGGGGGAGTGCTGGCTGCACTCCAGCCCGCTGTTCACGTTCGCCGGCATCGGTTTCGTCTACAACCCGATGCAGCTCGGGCTTTACGGCGTGTACCAGCCCCGCTTCGACGCCGGGCGCTGGCTCGAGGTCGTGGACGAGCTCCGCCCGCAGTTCGTGTTTCTCGTGCCCTCGATGGCGCAGCTCATAGTGGCGCACCCTCGCTTCGCCGACTCGGACCTCTCGTCGGTGCTCATCTGCGCGATCGGCAGCGCTCCGCTAGCCCCTTCCACGCTTCGTGCCCTTCAGGAGCACATGCCCGAGGCGGCCGTGTCCAACAGCTACGGGATGACCGAGGCCGGCGCCGCCTACTGCGCGATGCCCAAGGGGGAGTCTCTCGAGCGGATCGGCTCGGTGGGTCAGCCCATGCCCCCGCTCGAGGTGCGCATAGTGGACGAGAAGGACCAGGACTTGGCCGTCGGCGAGGTGGGGGAGGCGCTCATGCGCATGCCCGGGCGCGAGCGCGAGTACTACCGCGACCCCGAGGCCACAGCGCACACCTGGAGCGGCGGCTGGCTGCACACCGGCGACTTCGCCCGGCTCGACGACGACGGTTACCTGTACATAGTCGGCCGGAAGAAGGACGTGATCATCCGCGGAGGCAACAACATCCACGCCGCGGACGTCGAGGGCGTGCTAGCCGAGCACCCCGACGTGCTCGAGGCTGCGGTGATCGGGGTACCGCACGACGTGCTCGGCGAGGACGTCGCAGCGGTGGTGGTGCTCGCCCCGGGCGCGCGGGTAGGTGTCGAAGAGCTACGCGTGCACTGCGCATCGCGACTGGCCGACTACAAGGTGCCGAGACGCATCGAGATCGCCGACGACCTGCCGAAGAACGCCACCGGCAAGGTGCTCAAGGCCCAGGTCCGCGAGAAGCTGCTGGCGTCTTCCTAGGAGGTCCCGAGGATGAGGTCCGCCAGCCGGCGGCGCTCGAAGCCCTGGGCCCCGAACAGGAGGTCGTCCTGCTTCGCCCTGCGGTAGAGCAGGTGGCAGTCCACGTCCCAGGTGAAGCCCAACCCCCCGTGGACCTGGATCGATTCGGCCGTCACCTGGTCGGCGGCCTCTGCCACGTATCCCTTGCACATCGCAGCGGCCCTCTCGCGGCCGGGGTCCTCGGCGTCCGAGGCCCACGCGGCGAAATGGGTCCCGACTCTCGCGAGCTCGACCCGGTGCAGCATGTCCGCGGCTTTGTGCTTTATCACCTGGAAGGTGGCGATGGGCCGGTCGAACTGAACCCTGACCTTGGCGTACTCGACTGCCAGGTCGAGCGCGCGTTCGCAGGTGCCGACGAGCTCCGCGCACAGCGCCACGTTGACGTCGTCGAGGATCCGCCGCCAGATCTCGCTCTGGTCCCCCGGCGGCCCGACGCGCCTGGCGCTGCGCCCGTCGAGGACCACGCGCGCCACCTTGCGGGTGACGTCCAGCGCGGGGACCGCCTCACCCGCAGGCTCCTCCAGGAGGAATGTGGCGAGGCCGCCCGACCCGCCGGTCTCGGCGGCCACGACGAGTGCCCAGTCGGCGGAGGCACCGTCGAGCACGACCGGCTTGGCCCCCTCGAGCACCCAGCCGTCCCCCGGCCCTTCGCGCTCGGCCGAGGCGCGCACCGAGGCCAGGGGATCGCCGTGGCCGGGCTCCTCCAGGGCCACGGTGCCGCGGCGGCGGCCTGCGGCCAGGTCCTCGAGCAGCTCGCCGGCGCCCAGACGCACCGCTGCCAGGGTCGCTGCCACCGCCGAGGAGGCGAAGGGCCCCGGGAAAGGCAGTTTGCCCAGCTCCTCCTGGAGCACCACGAGGTCCACGAGCCCGAGCCCGAGCCCGCCGGCTTCCTCGGGGACCACGACCCCGAGCCAGCCCAGCTCGGCCATCTTCGACCAGAGCTGCGAGGTGACTCCCACGGGGTCTTCGATCATCTCGCGCACGTATGCGGGAGGCGCCTCGGCCGCGAGCGTGGTGCGCACCGCCGCGCGGAAGTCCTCCTGCTCGGCCGAGAAGGTGAAGTCCACTTCAGCGACCCGACCGGGCGCGCGATCGAGGCACCGAGCGCCCCGGGCTTTCAGGCAAGGCGCTCTATGACGGTGGCGTTGGCTTGGCCGCCCCCCTCGCACATGGTCTGGAAGCCGTAGCGGCCCCCGGTCGCTCGCAGCTGGTTGAGCAGCGTGGTCATGAGCCGTACCCCGCTCGCGCCGAGAGGGTGGCCGATGGCGATCGCCCCGCCCACGGGGTTGAGCTTGTCGGGATCGGGCGAGAAGGCACGCGCCCACATGAGGGCGATTGCCGCGAACGCCTCGTTGCACTCGATTGCGTCGAAGTCGTCGACCGACATGCCGCTGCGCTCGAGGAGCATGCGCGTTGCGGGCACGGGGGCCGATAGCACTATGGCGGCGTCCTCCGCTGCGACGGCGAACGCATGAAAGCGCGCCAGCACCGGCAGGCCCAGACGCTCGGCGACCGATCGCTCCGCCACGAGCATGGCGGCAGCCCCGTCGGTCATCTGAGAGGAGTTGCCCGCAGTGATGTCGGGGGCGGTCTCGGGCTCGAACGACTGCGCCGGTGGAAGCGCGGCGAGCTTCTCCATAGTGGTGTCGCGCCTGATGCCCTCGTCGACCTCGAGCATCTCACCCGTGAGCTCACCCTCGGAGTCGCGGATCGGCACCGGAAGGATCTCGTGCGAGAAATGCCCCGAGTCGGTGGCGGCCGCGGCGCGTCGGTGGCTCTCGAGCGCGTATACGTCCATGTCCTCGCGCGAGATCTTCCACTGCTCAGCGAGCACCTGCGCGACGCGGAACTGCATCCAGAGACGGCCGTCGATCACGTCGAGGAAGGACCTAGGAAATGGCCCCGTGCCGCCCCTGGCGTTCGACGCGAGCGGGACCCGGCTCATCGACTCGACCCCGCAGGCGACGGCCAGGTCGTAGTGGCCGGCCACCACCCCGGCCGCCGCAAAATGGACCGCCTGCTGCGAGGACCCGCATTGGCGATCGACCGTCGTCGCGGGGACGGACTGGGGAAGCCCAGCCGCCACCCAGGCGTTGCGGGCGACGTTGGTGGACTGCTCGCCCACCTGGGAGACACACCCGCCGATCACGTCCGACACGCGGGCCGGATCGACCCCCGTGCGCTCGACGAGCGCCTTCAAGGCGAAGGCGAGGAGGTCGGCCGGGTGCCAGCCGGCGAGGGCCCCACCGCGCTTGCCGAACGCCGTGCGGACAGTGTCCACGATCACCGCTTCTCTAGCTACTGCCATGTCAGATGAGACCCTCCGGCCTTCGTGTTATTTTTGCTGACAATGATGTCAGGTTCGTCCTTCGCCCGCCACCGCGCGCGCCCCTGGCCCGGCGGGTGACTGTGGAGCAGATACCCCTCTGCGACGACGAGGACCGGGCCGCCCTGCGCAAGCTCGCAAGGGACGTGGCCGAGCGAGACATCGCTCCCCACGCCGCGGGTTGGGACGAGACGGAGGAATTCGCCGGCGAGTCCCTCGAGGCCTTGAGGCGGGCCGATCTGTTCACCGTGACCGTCGGAGAGGAGTACGGCGGGATGGGCATGGGGGACGTAGAGGCCGCGATCGTGCTCGAGGAGCTCGCACGGGTCGACGTCTCGAGCGCCATCCTCGCGCAGCTCGTGTTCAACGGGCCGCCTCGGGCGATCGAGCACCTGGGCAACGAGCGGCTTCGACGCACCTGGTTGCCCCAGGCCGCGGCCGGCGAGCTGTTCTGCATAGGCATCACCGAGCCCGACGCGGGGTCCGCCGCCACTTCCATGCGTGCACATCTGGTTCCCGAAGGCGACGGATGGCGGCTCGAGGCGTACAAGAACTACGTCACCGGTGGGCACAAGGCCGTGGCTTGCCTCGTGTGGTGCCGATTCCCCGGTAGCGAGGCCGGCACAGGCAAGGGGATCGGTGCGGTGGTGGTCGACCTGTCGAAGCCGGGTGTGAGCGTGGCGGGCACCCACCGCAAGATGGGCCTTCGCGGCTGCACCGAGGCCGAGCTCGCCTTCGACGGGGTGCGCATCGACCCCGAGGACGTCCTCGTCGCCGGCGACCCTGCCGACAACAGCGGACTGAAGACCCTCCTCGCCCACATCAACCACGAGCGCTGCGGCAACGCGGCAATGTGCGTGGGAGCCGCCCAGGGCGCGCTCGAGTACGCCATCGAGTACATGCAGTCGCGCAAAGTCGGGTCGCGCACCCTGGCGGAGCTTCAAGGCCTCCAGTGGAAGATCGCCGACATGTCGGTGGAGCTCGAAGGCGCGCGTCTTCTGCTCCAGCGGGCTCTCGTGCTCGCTCGTGTCGGCGGTACTCCTCCGGCGCTCGAGTCCGCGATGGCAAAGATCGCCTGCAACCTCGCTGCCAAGAAGGTGTGCGACGAGGCGATCCAGCTTCTAGGGGGCTACGGCTACTCGCGCGAGTACCCCGTCGAGCGCGCGTATCGCGACGTCCGGGGCCTGTGCATAGGTGCGGGGACCGTGGAGGTCCAGCGCAACTTCGTCGGCACCTCGCTCCTCTCGGGACGCAACCCGTCCGGGGACCACTGGAAGGCGTCGGGTCGTTGAGCGGGGTTCAGCGCGTGTCGGTGCTCGCGGCCGGAGTGGCCGCCCCGGCTCTTCGGCTGCCGGCGGCAGAGGTGGCAGCCGCCTGGGGGGGCGGGGCGAGGGGCTCTCTGGGAATCTGTGACTCCGACGAGGACACGCTCACCCTCGCCTGGCAGGCCGCGACCGAAGCGATCGGTGCCGCGGGAGTGTCGCCGGACCAGATATCGGGTCTCTGGTGGGGCACGACGAGGCCCCCGTTCGCCGAGGGGCCGAGCCTCTCCTTCCTGGCCGCGGCCCTCGGGCTCCGTGCGGACGTGGAGGGAGCGCTGCTCGCCGGCTCGCCCCACTCGGGGATGGAAGCGCTCTTCGCTGCATGGGACGCCCTCGCCTCTTCCCACGCCACTCTGGCGCTCGTGGTCACCTCCGACGCGCTGCTCCCGGGGCTCGGAACCGCCGGTGAGACCACCACCGGCGCCGGGGCGGCCGCCCTGCTGCTCGGCCGCGACACGGGCCTGGCCCGGGCGAGCCTGGTGGCGCGCGCCACGCGCTCGGCGCCCGTCGTCGACCGCTACCGGGCCGACGGGGACAGCGCCACCGGGGACGTCTACGACGGTCGGCTGTTTCGCGAGGAGGTCTACCTGCCCCTCATGACCGAGGTCGCCCGAGCGGTCGGCGCGCCCGGGGCGTGGGCGGTATCGGACCCCGACGGGAAGCTTTCCGGGGCCCTCGCCAAGCGGCTCGGTGCCCCGCTGGTCTCGTCCCGGGTGCAGAGCGTGCTGGGTGACACGGGCGCTGCCGCCTCCCTGCTCGACCTGATCCACGCGACCTCTGGTGACGGCGACGCGCCGGGCCTGCTCGGCTTCATCGGCTACGGGGGCGGACGCGCGAGCGCCGTGAGCGTCGAGGTGACCGGACCGGTCCCGGGCGCGCAGGGCGTGCAGAGCATTCTCTCCGCGGGCCAGCAGGTCACCTACACCAAGGCGCTGCGGGCCAGGGGCCAGCTCGAGGCGATGGCCGACCCGATCCCGATGGGACTCCCGCCTGCGGGGGCCGCCTTCGCCCGAGGCAACCTCGAGATGCTCCTGTTCGAAGGGGCGCGCTGCGCGGACTGCGGCGCCATCTCCACTCCACCCTCGGTGCATCCCGCCTGCATCGCTTGCGGCGGTACGAAGCTCGAGACCGTGAAGCTCTCGCGCAAGGGCACGGTCGTCACCTTCGTCGTCAACCAGACCATGCCCCCGCCGTTCGCAGCGCCGCTCCCGCTCGTGGTCATCGACCTCGCCGACGGGGCGCGGATAATGGTGCAGGGGACTCCGGCGGACGCCGAGCTCCTCGCGGTGGGCGACTCCGTGTGGCTGTCGCTTCGCAGGTACGCGCTGGAGCGAGGCATACCGGTGTACGGGTACAAGGCGCGGCGCTTTGTCCAAGTGCCGGCGCCGCAAGGGCCGGGCGAGACCGTCGCGCCGGTGAGCGCGGGAGGACCGACATGAGCTGGAACAAGGTCGCAGTGGTCGGAGCGGGCCTCATCCCCTTCGGGGAGCTGTTCGAGCAGGGCTACGAGCAGATGGCCGCCGGGGCCTTCGCGGCGGCGACTGCGAGCGTCGACCACGGCTTCGACCCGCACTCGATCGACGCCGTGATAGTCGCGACCCAGCGCGGGTCGCTGTGGGGGCAGGAGGGCATCGGCGGCAACACCGTCCCGAGCGCGCTCGGACTTTCGGGCGTCGCCTGCACCCGTGTGGAGAACGCATGTCCCTCGGGCTCCGATGCCTTCCGGATCGGAGCGATGGCGGTGGCGAGCGGGGTGCACGACGTCGTTCTCGTGATCGGTGTCGAGAAGATGCGCGACAAGTCCACGGCCGAGGGTCTGCTGGCACGTGCCGCAGCGGGACATCCCATCTACAACAGGGGTGAGACCGCACCGGTGCTGTTCGCACCCTTCGCGACCCGCCATATGCACGAGTTCGGGACGACCCCCGAGATGCTCGCCTCCGTGGCGGTCAAGAACCACCACAACGGTTGCCTCGACGAGTACGCGCACTTCCGCAACGAGGTCACGATCGAACAGGTGCTCGCCTCTCCTTTCGTGTGCAGCCCGCTTCGCCTCCTCGACTGCTGCCCCCAGACCGACGGGGCGGCGGCGCTGATCCTCACAAGCGCGGAGCGAGCCCGTGAGCTCACGGACAAGCCGGTGTACGTGGCGGGTTTCGGGGTCGCGACCGACCACCCGTACCTGCACGAGAAGTCGAGCTTCGTCTCGCTGCCGGCCACACAGCTCGCGTCGAGCCGCGCCTACGCGATGGCGGGGGTCGGTCCCTCAGACATCGACGTCGCAGAGGTGCACGACTGCTTCACGATCACCGAGATACTCGACATCGAGGACCTCGGCTTCGTCGAGAAGGGCAAGGGGGGACCTGCCTCGCTCGAGGGGGACACGGCGCTCGACGGCCGCATACCGGTCAACCCTTCGGGGGGCCTGCTCGCAAAGGGTCACCCCATCGGGGCGACCGGTGTCGCGCAGCTCACCGAGTGCTACTGGCAGCTGCGCGAGGAGGCCGGCGGCCGCCAGGTGGCCATCCGCAACGGCTTCGCGCTCCAGCACAACGTCGGCGGACGCGGCTCGGGCGTGTCGGTCGTGAACGTGCTCACACGCAATCCCAGCTGAGCGACGCAGCCCGAAGGTTGGGCGTCAGTTGACCAAACGCGGGACCAAGGTCCCTGTTGCGCGGCGCGACCGAGCCGTAGGTTGTCTATGTACTCTCGCAGGGTGGTGAACACATGCTGACTCGCGCGTTGAGCTGTCGTGGGGCTCTCACGGTCCACAAGGATCTTTCCGTCGACTGCACAGAGCACAACTGCCTCAGGAGCCGAAGCTCCGAGAACGCTCTGGCCACGCACTCGTGCATCGTGGTCTGTCGCGACCGCGAATGCGCTCACTGCGGCGCTCACTCCGAGTCACGAGGATTCCCGGGCGGCTCGCGCTAGGCCCCGGCTTCTTTGTCGTCCTTCTTCTTGCCCAGCAGCGGGTGGGCGGGCATGCCGACGGGCTGGAGGTGCTGGCCCAGCACCTCGTGGAAGTGCTCGGCCACCTCCGAAGGAGTCCATCCCCCGTCGCGCCACATCGCCGCCACTTGTCGCGGGGTCTGGAAGATCGTGTACGCGAAGCCGGTACGTCCGAGCACCTGCCCGTTGACGAAGCCCGCCTGCTCGGAGGCCAAGAAAGCCACCAGAGGAGCGTTCAATGCGGGGTCCTGGCCGGGCGGCGGCTCGTCGCCCTGGAAGAGGTTCTCGGTCATCCGGGTGAAACCTGCCGGCGCAAAGGCGTTCACGGTGATGCCGTAGCGGCCGAGCTCGAGCGCCCACACGAACGTCATCCCCATGATCGCAGCCTTGGCGGCGCCGTAGTTGGTCTGACCGAAGTTCCCGCGCAGCCCCGCGGAGGACGTGATGTTGACGATGCGCCCGTAGCCGTTCTCGCGCATGTGAGCCGCAGCGTGCCGCGTGCAGTTGAACGTCCCCTTCTGGTGCACAGCTATCACCGCGTCGTAGTCCTCCTCCGACATCTTGAGAAGGGAGCGGTCGCGCACGATGCCAGCGTTGTTGACGAGGATGTCGACGGAGCCGAAGGTCTCCACCGCCTGGGCGACGATCCGGCCCGCCGAGTCGAATTCACTCACCGACTCGCCGTTCGCGACAGCCTTTCCCCCCGCCTCGGCTATGAGCCGGCAGGTCTCCTGCGCGGGGCCCTCGGCCGCGTCGGTACCCGCCAGGGTGACCCCGAGGTCGTTAACGACCACCGCCGCTCCCTCCGACGCAAGGCACAGCGCTATGTCACGACCGATGCCGCGCCCCGCTCCTGTCACCACAGCCACCCGTCCGTCGAGCATTCCCATCAGCTGTCAGCTCCTCTCGCTCGCCTTCGCCACCCCAGTCCCGAACAGCTGCTCCATGGCCGCGGCCGCCTGCTGCGAGGGACCGCTCCAGGCTACGACCCCGTGGGCGAGGAGCACGGCGGTGTCGGCGATCGAAAGCGCCCGGTCGATCTGCTGCTCGACCACGAGCAGGGCTGTTCCCGCATCCCGGATCGCAACCAGCTGCTCGTAGACGTTGTCGATCACCGCGGGGGCCAACCCGAGCGACAACTCGTCCACCACGAGGAGCTTCGGCGGCATCGCCAGCACCTTGGCGAGGGACAAGATGCGCTGCTCCCCGCCGGAGAGCGTCCCCGCCCGTTGGCTCCGCCTCTGGCGCAGGACCTCGAAGGAGTCGAATGCACGTTGGATGGCTGCGGTCGGGTCCTCGGATCCCGGTTTGTGGCGGAACGCCAGCTTGAGGTTCTCCTCGACGGTGAGCGACGAGAAGATGCCCCGGCCTTCGGGAACCTGTACGAGCCCGAGCCGGGCGATCTTGTGGGCGGCCAGGTGAGTGATGTCCCGACCGGCGAAGGCCACGGTGCCTTCGCTCGCAGGGAGCAGCCCGCTGATCACTCGCGCCAGCGTGGACTTCCCGGCGCCATTGGACCCGAGGAGGGCGACGATCCCGCGTTCGGGGACGGTGAGCGACACCCCGAATAGAGCGCGGTAGCTGCTGTACGAGGCGCAAACCTCGTCGACCTCCAGGAGTGGTGCCGGGTCACTCATCAAGCAGGTTTCCCGAGATAGGCACGTCTCACCACCGGATCGGCTATCACCTGCTCGAGGGGACCCGAAGCGATCACGTGTCCGAAGTCGAGCACCACGACCCGGTCCACCACACCGGCCACCACGTCCAGGTCGTGCTCGACCAAGAGGACCGCGGTGCTGCGGTCGGCCTGAACCCTCCGCAACAGCGCAGCGAGCCTGACGGTCTCGTGTGTGTCGAGCCCCGACGAAGGCTCGTCCGCCAGCAGCAGCTTCGGCTCGAGTGCGAGCGCTCTTCCCAGCTCGACGAGCCTGCAGAGCCCTAGCGGCAGCGCTGCGACCGGTGTGTCGGCGACCTCTTCGAGGCCCACGAGCTCCACGATCTGGTCACAGCGTCGGTGTTCGTCGGCGGAAGGCCTGCCCATGTTCAGCAGGTCCTTCCACAACGCGCCGTCTCCACGTCTGGCTCGCTCGGCCACGAGCATGTGCTCGCGCACGGTCATCTCAGAGAACACCTGTATGCGCTGGAAGGTGCGCGCCATACCGAGCCGGGCTCGGCGATAGACGGGCATCTTGTCGATCGTGCGGCCCTCGAATTCGATGGTGCCCTTGTAGGATGTGATCTGCCCGCACACACAGTTGAAAAGGGTGGTCTTGCCCGCGCCGTTAGGCCCGACGATCCCGAGCGACTCGCCCGCCGAGACGGCGAGCGAGACGTCCGCCAGAGCCACGATGCCCCCGAACTGGACGGCGAGGGAACGCACTTCGAGAAGCGGCCGCGACGACTCGGACCTCGAAGTGGCCTCGGGGCTCTGTGGAGCCTCCGTGGTCGCGGGCGTGACGGGCTCAGGCATGGTACGCCCCGGGTGCAGGCTCTGGAGCTCGCCCACGCCGTTCGTCCCATGCACGCAGGACCCGGGCGACCCGGCGCATCCACTGGCTCTTCTGGTACTCGACGATGCCCTCTGGGTGCGCGGCGTAGGTGAGTGCGCCGAACGCGAAGAGCACGAACTCGATGCCTTGGATGCGCTGGGGCAGGTACGTGAGGATCTGGGCGATGATCGTGAACGCCATCCCCGACTGCACCGCACCCTCCACGCTGCGCGATCCCGTCGTGATGACCACGACCACCCAGACGAGCGACAGCCCGTAGTTGAAGTCGCTCGGGCTCACGACCCCCTGGCTGGACCCGTAGAGGGCCCCGCCCAGCCCGGCAAGCCCCGCCGACAAGGCGAAAACCGTGACCTTGAATCGAGTCAGGTTGATCCCGAGCGTGGCCGCCGCCGTGGAGCTCCCCCGCATCGCCGCCAAGTACTCGCCCGTGGTCCCACGCTGGACGAAGCGCACAATTTCGATGCAGACGAGGAGGATCACGAAGACCAGGGCCAGCAACGCGCGATCGCCGGCGAAGTTGATCGGACCGATCACAGGGCGCGGGAGGTTGAGACCCTGGAGCCCTCCGCTGGTCCAGCTGAACTGAAAGAGCACGTTGTCGGCGAACAACGCGAACGCGAGGGTCACGAGGGTGAGCAGGAGGCCCGAGACCCTGCTGACCAGCAGCGATACAGCCGATCCGACTGCTGCGGCGAGTGCCCCTCCGACGAGGGCGCCGAGGATCATGGGAAAGCCGAAGTGCATTGCGAGCTGGCCGGCGGTGAAAGCCCCGATTCCCGCGAAGGTCGCCTGACAAAGCGACAGCTGGCCGCTCATCCCGGTGATGAGAGTCACCGAGAGGAAGATCACAGAAAAGATGAGGCCCTGCTGGAACGGAAACACCCAGTTGTCGGGCACCCACGTCAGGCTCGACACCAAGAACGCCACCACGAGTATGCGAAACCCCCATCGTGTAGGGAGGTCGAGCCGTCGGTCACGGAGCGTCACCGAGGGCGCAGGGGGCGGGGGATCGACGGAGGAGAGCGGGTCGGCGCTCTCCTCGATGGTGCGCAGGTTGCGGTTCGCAAGGAGGACCACCACCAGCAACGCGAACGGCAGCGACGGCAGCAATCCCGTGCCGAGGACACTTCCGGGCGGAAGGAAGTCGCGCAGGACGCTCTCGATCACGCCGACACCGACTCCCCCGATCGCAGCTATGGGGATGCTCCGCACGCTGGCGAGTGCTGCCGCCGTCATCCCTGCGACGAGCAGGGTGGTGAACTGAAGGGGCGCTGTGGGATCGAGCGTGTTCTGAGCCGGTAGGAGCAGAACGCCGGACAGGCCTGCGATGGCGCTCGAGAATGCCCATGCACCGGCGGCGACCCCCGCTGCGTTCACGCCGTGGAGCTGCGACAGTCGGCGGCTCTCCACCACCGCACGCATCTGCAGACCTAGCGAGCTCCACCGGAACATCGCGATCAGACCCAGCACGACCCCCACCGTGATGACGGTCGTCGAGATGTCCTGCCCGTTGACGGGCGACGACGAGAGGTGGAAGTAGACGATTTGGGGGTTCAGCCACAGAAAGGCGATGTGATAGCGCGTCTGGCTCCCGAAGAGGATCGGGATCAGCTGCGGTATCGCGATCAGCAGTCCGAGGGAGGAGATCACCTTGACCGTGGTCGAGGCGGTCGGGATGTGCCGGAACAGGAAGCGATCGAAGGTGAGGCCGAGGACCGGTGATATGAGCAGCACCGCTGCGATGAACGCCGCCCATTGGGGCCAGCCCTCGTACCGGTTGAGCAGGTCGTAGGCGAAGGCCGCCACGAAGGCCTGGGCGCCGAAGGCCAGGTTGAAGACCCCGGTGGCGCGGTAGGTGATCACGAGGCCCACCGCCATGAGCGCGTAGTCGCACCCGTAGGGGACGCCCGCGATCGCGTAGTTGAGGAAGGCGGTCACCGGCTACCGGGCGCCTCCTGCGCCCGTGGTGGGACCGAGGTGGCAGGCTCCCCCGTGCGGCGGCGGCCAATGCGCAGCGCTTGTGGCCTCGCCTTCCATCAGGTCCCCGTGGCCTGAGTCAGCTGGACGGCGGCGTGTGCGGAGGTAGTGGGAGGGGGGTGTCCGACCCCTGTTTGAAGCAGACCAAGGTTTGGTCGCCGCCCTGCACCTCTGCGGGCGCGAGCACCCCGCCGGCCATGACCTGCACGTACGAGTTGCAGAAGGGGCCCGTGGCCGAGGAGTGCGCGACCTTCCAGTTGGGGTCGATGGGCGGCATCAGACCCCCGGCGTTGTAGCTCTTCTCCGCGTTGATGGCGGCCACGAGCTTCTTCTGGGTGAGGTTCGGCCCCACCGCTCGCAGTCCGGCCACGAACTGAGCGGCGTTTATGTATCCCTGGATCGACGTGTCGTCGTAGGTCCACTGTGGCTCGTACTTCTTCATGGTCGCGAGGTACTGCTGCATCGCCGGGTACTTCCCGGGGAAGAACTTCGCGGCCTCGAACGGTACGTGCTGCAGGGAGAAGATCGAGCCGGTCATGACCGACGCGTTCTGCGCTATGACCGTGCGGTCGTAGCCGGTGAGCCACAGTACGTGGGCGCTTCCGAGGCCGTACTGATGCAGGGCCTCCACGAACTTGAGGTTCTCGGGACCGTCGGTACAAGTCATCAGGAAGTCGGTGTGAGCGCTCACCATCGCCTGTACGTCAGGTGTGGGGTCCGCGGCGTACCCAAGGTTCAGGTCCACGAAGCCGACGTGCACCCCGTAGTGGGTGAGCCCGGCGGCGTATGCCGCACATGCGTCCTTGGAGGACGGGGCAATGCTGTAGGCCACCACAGCGGCTGACTTCACACCCAGCTGCTTGGCGAGGAACCCGACGGTCATCTCGCCTGTGTTGTAGGTGAGGGTCGAGCCGTACGCTCCGAACAGGTTCGGGCACTTGCTCCAGTTGTCGACCACCACGTATCCGAAGGTGGGTGTCCCCGTCTGGCAGAGGTAGGTGTTCGCCGTGAAGAAGGGGCTCCCTACGCCGACAATTGCGAACACGTGGTCCTGCGCGACCAGGTTGCGGGCTTCGTCCTGGTCGACCGTGGCGCTGCCGGTGTCGTCGACGACGTACGCCAGGTTGATCTTGCGCCCGTTCACCCCGCCCTTGGCGTTGATCATGTCGAAGTAAGCCCTCGCCCCGTAGACGATGTCGCCGAACCCCGACGAGAGCGGGCCCGAGAGGGTCGCCAGGGAGCCGACGGTAATGCTCTTGGAGGTCACCCCCGGGGCAGTTGCACCGCCCGAGGCGGCCCCGGCCGATGTGCCCGAGAGGGCCGTTGCAGATATTGCAAGAGCCATGCTCGACGCCGCCAACGCCACGATCCTGCGAAGACGTCTCTCTGTCATCTGCCCCTCCCCCTCTTGCCCCCGATGACGCAGCCGACCGGCCTCGTCCCTACCGGGCCCCAGCGGCCAGAGCCGCAGGCAAGAGGCGAGCCTGACGCCCATGTCATACCGGGTTGGCCAACTGTAGTCTTACCTCGCGGCCGGAACCGGGCTCGCCACCTTTCTCCTCGCATCGAGACTAGGTGCAGAGAACCACAAGAGTCTGGACACCCACCACGGTGAGAGGAGTCGGATGAGCCCCCGTCACGTCGAAGATGCACCGCAGGCCGTGCTGGCCACTGCAAAGGAGCTGCTCTCCAAGGGCCTCGTGGAGGGGACTTCAGGGAACGTGTCCGCCCGGATGGCCGACGGCAACATCTGCATCACGCCGTCCTCGGTCGACTACCGCGCCATGACCCTCGACGACCTGGTCGTGATCGACCCGAGCGGTGAGCTCGTGAGCGGCCACCAGCCGCCGTCGTCGGAGAAGCTGCTGCACCTGGCCTGCTACGAAGCCTTCGACGAGGTCGGCGGAGTGATCCACTCCCATGCCGTTCACGCGACGATGTTCGCCGTGGCCCGCAAGCCCCTTCCGGCTGCGATCGACGAGTTCACCATCTACGTCGGCGGGGACGTCGACGTCACCGAGTACGCGCCGAGCGGATCGGCCGACGTCGGAACGGCCGCGGTGAAATGCCTCGCCGATCGGGGGGCGGCGCTCCTCGCCAGCCACGGGATGGTGGCGGTGGGAAAATCCCCGGCCGACGCGCTCCACATCACCGCGGTGGTCGAGCGCACCGCCAGCATCGTGATCGGGGCCACGGCCCTCGGCGGGCCGACGGCGCTGCCGGAGAAGGTCAACTCCGACTTCGCCGGCGTCTACAAGTACCTGCGCAGCAACTGAGCGCAGCGGATTTTCAGCAGTTCGACACGCCGCCCAGGTAACCGGGGTCCTTGCCGGTGATGCCCGGGGCACCGCCGCCCCCTCCGTCGTTGGCGTACACGCCACAGGTGCCGGCATAGAGGCCGGGCGTCCCGAACGGCAACGCCGGAGAACGCTGGGGGTCTGGATCCTGATACGTCTGTACGCCCGGCTCCGCGTTCATCTGTTGCGGCGTGCCGGAGCGGTATGCGTTGGCGCCACCGGGGTTCGGCGACCCGTTCTGGTTCTTGTAGCACGCCGTCTCTGACGAATCCGGACCACCGCCCGAGCAGCCGTACGGCTCTTTGGTGCTCGCAGGAGAGTTGTTCTCGTAGACGTTCCCGGTCTTCGCGGTGCCGGGGGCGCACTTGTCGGCGGCCGACTTGTTCTGCGGGTTGGTAGCCCCGTCGACACCGTTGTGCGTCCAGGTGCTGGTGCTGGGGTTACTCGAGCTGTAGCAGCCGTAGTAGACCGTCTGCTGCTGGGTAGTGGTCTCGGTGCAAATGCTGTCGGCGCACAGACCGACAGATGCGTTCGCCACCCCTTCTGGTTGGCTCGGGCTGGGCTTAGAGCCCACCAGAGACGTCAAGTACTGGAAGATGCTCTCGGGTCCGATGACGCTGAGGGTCATCGCACCTCCGTCGGACGGCCCGTTGATTGCGCCGTTGGTGTTGTTCTTGCTGCTGAAGCCGTCGTGCTCGCCGTTGTCGAGGTTGTCGAAGGCCCCGACGTACACGATCACACCTTTCGACAGGATCGTGCTCAGCGCGTTGTCCGTCCCCGTGTCGGGAGTGATGGTGTTCTGCCCGACGGGCTGGTCACTGGCGCACTTGTAGAGCGCCGGCGACCCAGCGACCGGCTGCGGCGTCGAGGCGAACGGAAGCAGTCCGGCGATCGGGCAGTAGAGCTGGTAGTAGTCGTAGGTCGCGCTGAAGCCGGCGCCCTTGGGGTTGTTGCCGCATCCCTTGCCGGTACCACCACCGGTGCCGTCGGTGTTGGCTGACACGCAGCCCGAGTGTGGCGAGTCGTAGGTCCCCGGGTCTCCGTAGTTCTCCTCGAAACCGAAGCTGGGGTTGTTCGACTCGTTCGGTGACTGGTCGACTCCGAACTCGGCGTATCGCGTGTTGTTCGAGTTGGTGTCGCCGTTGGTGGTGCCCCCGGACTCGACGTTGGCAGCGAAATCGTGGCAACCGGGCGGGACGTACCCGTTGGGAGAGTTCCACGCATCGGCGTTCCACGGACAGTCCTGCTGGTCCGGGTTGAAGCCGCCGCCGCTCGCCGCCAGAGCCACACCTGCCCAGGCCGCCGATGCCACGGCAACGACGCCGGCGCACAGTGCGGCCAACGCCGCCTTCTTTCCTAGACGCATCTGTATCGTTCCCTCCCGCCCCGAGGGGCCGCCCTTGGAGGCATCCGCCGATGCCAACCGCCAAAAGACTGACACCGGCGTCAGGGGAGCGTCAAGAACGTGCGCCGACAGGCCGACCGGCTACCTGCTAACGGCTCAAGAGAGGAAGAGACGCTCGGGGTCATAGCGCCGCAGCGCGAGCACCTCGTCCGTGCTCAGCGGGGCCAGCTCCTCGACGTCCTTCGCGGCCTCGACGTCGAAGGCGCAGGCCTGCGACAGAGCCCGCACCCTCTTCTCGAGAGCCTCGGGCCCAGCAGCCACTGCCGCGATCCGAAGTGCCCCGTCGAGCCTGCGGAGGATGCCCAGGTCCGTCACGACGCTTCGGACCCTGCGGCCGGGGCTCGTCACGAAACCCACCTTCTCCACGAGACGCTCGGGGCGCGCGAGCGATACGACCACGCACCCCTCGGCACGGCTCGCCACGTCGTTGGCCCCGCCCGAGCCGACCAGGAAGGGACCGCCCGGGAGGAGCGTCGAGTTGAGGTTGCCCTGCGCGTCCACCTGGGCTGCGCCGAGGCAGGCCACGGTGCGCGTCCCCGGGCCGCCCACCACCATCCCGAGGACGGTCGAGGTGTCGGAGAGCATCGGCGTGGAGGGAAAGACGCGGTGGTTGAAGATGTAGGGATCGGCGGGGGTCGGTGTGTAACCCCACAGACCGAGCTCCGCCGTGAGCTGGACAGCGCTTCCCGCCTCCCTGGCCCTCGCCACCGCCACCCAGGCGGCGAGGTTCGCCACGCCGGCGCCGGCGAGCAGCGCGTCGGCTCGCAGCTCCTCGCAGACCGACAGGAGCTCGCGCGCCGCGTAGGCGGCCGCGTGCTCCCACGCGCTCGGCGCGGCGGTCTCGTCGACGGGGTGCGCCTCTGCGTCCGCGCGCCAGGAGAGCGGGTCGGAGCGGCCGGCGAGCCATTCGAGGTGGCCGGCCCCGAGCGCCTCCAGGTACTCCTGCTGCCCGGTCGGCTCGAGCACCCATCTTCGGACCCAGGAATCGAAGTCGCCTCGCGAGGCGCTGCGGGCCTGGGTCCAGAACCCGACATCCTCCCCGTACGAGCGCACCGGCAGCTGAGGCGCGTACAGGCCGCCGGGGTGAGCCCCGAAGGGTGCCTCCACCACCGCGAGCACCCTGTGAGCCGGGATCTTGGTGCGGTGCCCGAGGCCGTCGAGGTCCTCGACCACGCGCTCAACGGTGGCTATGGTGCCGCGACGCGCGGCCCACGCGGCCCAGGGCCCCTCGAGCAGCGGCTCGGCGAGCACGACGTTGCCTTGACGGTCGGCGAGCGCCCCGTGCACGAGGGTCACGTCGGGCACGAGCGGAGCGAGCAGTCCGAGGCGCCCGAACGGCGTATCGGCCAGCGCGAAGGCGTCGTTGTGCTCCATCGAAGATCCCTGGAGCGACCCGGTCACGACGGCTGGAAGGCCCCGTGCCGCTGCCTCGAGCCGCTGGGTGTAGGTCAGGATCGACCAGTGCTCCACCTCCACCTCCCCCGAGGTGTACGCACCCTGGAAGTGGGGATTCGGAGTGAAGGTCGGGAAGATGTCGCCCGAGTAGGCGGTGACGACCTTGCGCACCAACCCGCCGTGGAAGAACAGCGCGCCGAGCGAGCTCAAGCTCACCATGATCAGCGTGAAGCCGGGATCGCTGCGCCAGTGCTGGCGGACGACCTCCCTGGCGGCGGCGGTCCAGCGGCTGTGGCCACAGAGCACGCACAAGGAGTCCCCCGGCCGTATGTGCCGCTCGATGGCGTCGGCCAGCGCGAGTTGCTCCGACATCTACCGACCTGTCCAGCGCGGCGCGCGTTTCTGCGCGAATGCCGCGGGTCCCTCCTTGGCGTCCTCGCTCGAGAAGACCTCGGTCGAGATCTCGCGCTCGATGCGGTATGCCTCGCGCATGTCGACCGCGAGCCCGCGTAGCACGCTCTCCTTGGTCTTGCGCACCGCCAACGGGCCGTTGACGGTGATGCGCCGCGCGTACTCGAGGGCCTTGTCACGCAGCTGGTCCGAAGGCACCACTGCGTTGAGCAGACCGAACGCGAGCGCCTGCTCGGCGGGGACGCGGTCCGCGCAGAGGAGGAACTCCATCGCGGCCGGGAACGGCACCTGCCGCGGCAGTCGCACGGTCGTGCCGCCACCCGCGAACAGCCCCCTCTTTGGCTCCAACACGCCGAAGTAGGCCTCGGGCACCGCTACCCTCAGGTCGCAGCCGCCGAGCATCTCCATCCCGCCGGCCACGCACGCGCCGTTGACGGCGGCGATGATCGGCTTGTAGATCTTCACGCCTTTCAACACGGCCTTGACGGCGTCGTCCATGCGGTAACCGTCGATCTCCTCCACCTCGCGCTCGGAGATCTCCTTCTGAAGGCGCGTCACCTGGGGTATGAAGGTCTTCAGGTCGGCACCCGTGCAGAAGGCGTTGCCCACCCCGGTGATGATCGCCACCCACGACTCGTCTTCGGAGTCGAAGGTGTCCCAGGCGCGGCGGAGCTGCGCGAAGTGTTCCATGTCGAGGCTGTTCATCGCCTCGGGACGGTCGATCGTGATCCACACCACGTGGTCGTCGTCGTGCTCGTAGTGCACCGGCATGCGCTCTCCCTGGCCTTTCGCTCGATCCCCGATGATTCTGGCGGATCCCCTTCAACTGCCCTGCACCCCTCGAGACCCCGCATCCCCTTCGAGGGCTCAGCCGCCCTCAGGGGCCCTTCGGTCCCCGGACCCTCGTCTCGCGCGGAAGACCCAGGATCCGCTCCGCCACCAGGTTCCGCTGGACCTCGGAGGTCCCGCCGGCGATGCTCGCCGCGAAGCTCCACAACCACTGGCGCTGCCAGGGTCCCGAGCCCGGCGAACGGGCGCCAAGCACGTCGAGCCCAGTGCGCGACAACCTCTGCGTCATCTCCGACCAGGTCAGCTTCACCCAGCTCGACTCCGCGCCGGGGGGCTCACCGCGCGCCAGGCGCGAGAGAGTCCGCCAGTTGTGGGTGCGCAGCACCACAAGGCGCACGTAGGCGTCGACCAGACCGTCTGACACCTCGGGGTCGTCGAGGAGACCATCGTGCGCCGCCATCTCGTACAGGCGCGCCAGATAACCCTCGTGGAGAACCTCCTCCTTGAACGGGAAGTTGGTGCCGCGCTCGTGCGCGAGGGTCGTCGAAGCAACCTTCCACCCTTCCCCGGCCGTGCCCACCAGCTGGTCCTCGGGGACGAAGACGTTCTCGAGGAAGACCTCGTTGAACTCGGCGTCGCCAGTCATCTGCACGAGCGGGCGCACCTCCAGCCCCGGTGCACCCATGTCCACCACGAAGAGGGACATGCCCGTCGGCCCAGTGGTGCCGGGTGAGCTTCGCGCCAGGCACAGCCCCCATCGGGCGAACTGGGCGTAGGAGGTCCAGACCTTCTGCCCGGTGAGGCACCAGCCCCCCTCCACCTCTTCCGCCGAGGTGGTGAGCGAGGAGAGGTCCGAGCCCGCCCCGGGCTCGCTGAAGAGCTGGCACCAGATCTCCTCCGCCGTCGTGATGGCGGGGAGCCAGCGCCGGCACTGCTGCGGAGTCCCGTGCGCGAGCAGGGTCGGCCCGGCCAGGTTTATCCCCACGCGGTTGACGAGTTGCGGCGCACCGGACCGCGCGTACTCGGTGTTGAAGATGGCGACCTCGAGCGCCGAGGCGCCGCGCCCGCCGTACTCGGCAGGCCAGTCGATCCCCACCCACCCGGCCTCGGCGAGCCGCTTCTGCCAGGCCCTTCCCGCTGCGACCGCCTCTGCGAGCCGGCTCGGGTCGCCGGCGCCGTCCGCGCTGCCGGCCTCGCGGGGCACGTGCTCGGCGAGCCAGGCCCGCGCCTCGGAGGCGAAGCGCTGCTCTGCCTCCGTGAGCGAGAGGTCCACGTCTCAGGGCTCCGCGTCGCTCAGAGGTCCCACGCGCCGGCGCGCCCCGAGGACACGAAGGCGTCGTGGAGAGCCGACTCTGCGTCGGGGTCGAACCCCCGGTAAGAGGCTTCACCCCTCTGGCGCACGTAGATGGGGTTGCCGCCGGTGCGGTCCGAGCGAAACTTCTCGTGCACCAGCGTGCGCACGAGGACCTTGTTGGTCGGGGTGACGGGCAGTGCATCGCAGAGGCGCACGTAGCGCGGCCGCCATTTGGGGCTCAGGTCGGCCTGTTCGTCGACCCAGGAGGCGAAGCCCACCGGGTCGAATCGGGCCCCTTCTCGGAGCACTAGCGCCGCCATCACCTGGTCGCCGGCGTCGGCGTCGGGCGCTGCGTAGACGGACGCGAGCATCACGTCGGGGTGCCGCGACAGGATCGCCTCGATGGGTGCGGCGGGGAAGTTCTCGCCGTCCACGCGCAGCCAGTCCGAGGTGCGCCCCGCGAAGTAGAGCCATCCCTCCGAGTCGACGTAGCCAAGATCGCCGCTCCAGTACCACCCGAAGCGGGTGGCGCGCGCCATGGCCTCGTCGTTGCGGTAATAACCCTCGAAGGGCCCGAGTCCCTCGACGTTCACGATCTCCCCCACGCTCGCCTCGGCGTTGGTGAGCCTCCCTTCGGAGTCGAAGACGGCGCGCGCCATCTCGTCTCCGGCGGAGTCGACGACCTTGATCCCTGGGCGCACTCGCCCCACCGATCCGCGCGGCGGGCCGTCCGAGCGGTCGAGGGCGATCGCCCCCTCGGTGGCGCCGAACACGTCGACCACCGAGATCCCGAATCGCCTCGATGCCGCCTCGACCACTTGGGGGGACCCCTCGTTGCCGTACGCCAGGCGCAGCGGGTTCTGCGAGTCGTCGGGCCGTTCGGGGGTCGCGAGGAGATAGGCGAGGGGCTTGCCCGTGTAGTTGAACCAGGTCGCTCCGTAGCGACGCACGTCGTCCAGGAAGCGCGAGGCGCTGAATCGCCGCGCCAGGCCTACCGACGCTCCGACCACCAGCGCGGGGGCGAGGCCGACCATGAGCGAGTTGGAGTGGAACAGGGGCATGGCGACGTACGCGACGTCGGAGGGCCCGACCCCGAGGAGCATGGTCATGCGGTTGCCGGTGGTGAGCAGGCGGCGTTGGGTGCAGCGCACCGCCTTGGGCGCGGCGGAAGTGCCCGAAGTGAAGAGCAGCACCCAGAGGCTGTCCACGTCGGGCTCCTTGCCCGGTCCGTCCGATGGGCCGTCGCCGGCCTCGGCGAGTGCCTCTGCAAGCGACTCCCCGATCTCGGGTGGGGGATCGTCGCCGTCGGCGAAGCGCGTCGAATTGAGCAGGCCGCCGGGGAGGGTGAGGTCCCCGAGCACCGGCCCGAGCAACGACTGGTGGCGGGGCTCGGTGACGAGCATCTGCACGTCGGTGTGGGAGACGTCCGCGACCAGGTGCTCGCCGCGGCGGGTGTGGTTCAGGCCCACGAGGACAGCCCCGCAGAGCGCTGCACCGCAGAGGGCGAAGACGTAGTCGGGGGTGTTGTCCATGAGCACGCCCACGTGCGGTGGGCGGTCGGGCTCCAGGCGCGAATCGAAGAGACCGGCGAAGCGCGCCGACTCCTCGAGCAGCTGTGCGTGGGTCCAGACCCGGTCGCCGAAGCGCAGCGCCGGGCGACCCGCGTAGGCCGGGTCGGTGCCGTTGCGGCGCAGCAGCGCGGCGGCGTTGGGTGCAGGCAGCGGTGCCTCGCCCGGCGCGGGGGCGTGGGCGAGCCGTTCCGCCACCGCCAGGCGCTCGAGCTCCTCCGGCGATGACACCTGCACCAGGGGCTGCGTCCCCTGACGATTGTCTGCCACGGCGTCAGGTTAGAGGTACCACGTGCGACTGGCCCCTTTGGAGGGCCCAGGTAGCGTCTGGCGCGTGCCGGCCGGCAACGCGCGCCGTCGTCTTCGCCCCACCCTGACCCACTCGCGCGCCTCGCATTACCGGCGCGCCGGAGGACCGTGGGACAGAGGAGGGCTCGACACGTCCTTCTCCCCCGACCCGGGAGCCGAGGTGTACGACGACCGAGTCGGCCTCGACTCCGGGGCTCTCGAGGCGCACATCTCCGAGCTTGCGGGCGCACTCCGCGCCTCGGGCGCACGCCGGGGCGACGTGGTCTCCTGGCAGCTGCCGAACGGGGCTTGCGCGCTCCTTCTGTACCGGGCCTGCTGGCGAATCGGCGCGGTCGCGGCACCGCTCCACCACCGCATGGGAAGTGCAGAGGTGGATGGCGCCCTCGCTCAGGTCGACCCATTGCTGCTCGTAGCCTCCGAGGGTTCTCCGGCCGCTGAGCGGCCCGGCGCGCTGGTCCTCGGGAGCACCCCGGAGGTGAGCTCTCTCTGCGACAGACTCGGCCGGGGGCGGGCTGTACCCCAGGACGCGTCGCCGGCGCGCGGCTCGGACCTGGCTGTCGCGCTCTTCACCTCGGGATCGACGGGGGTGCCGAAGGCTGCGCTGCACACCCACCGGGGCCTGGGATACAAGGCGTCGCTGATGGCCCAGGTGCACGGCCTCGGACGCGGCGACTCGATCCTGATGCCGGCGCCGCTCGCCCACGTGTCGGGGCTCTTGAACGGCGTGCTCCTTCCCGCCGCAGCGGGGATCCTGAGCACGCTCATGGCCAGGTGGGACCCCGACGATGCCCTTCGCCGGATCGAGGAGCGACGCGTGTCGTTCATGGGCGCCCCGCCGGTGTTCTTCTCGCAGATGGCGGCGGCCGGAAGCTTCAGCCGCGAGCGCGTCCGTAGCCTGCGGCTCGTGTCGACCGGGGGCGCCTCGGTGAGCCCCGCGTTCGTGGACGCCACCGCCGAGCGGTTCGGGTGCACGGTCAAGCGCACCTACGGCTCGACCGAAGCACCCACCGTCACGACCTCACACGAGGGCGACGATCCCTCACGAGCCCGTGACAGCGACGGGCGCTGTGTGGGCGAGGCCGAGCTCGAGGTGCACGACCCCGAGAGCGAGGCGCGGCTGGCGCCCGGTGAGACCGGGGAGCTCTGGCTGCGGGGCCCCGAGCTCTTCGTCGGCTACGCGGACGCCGACGCCACGCTCGCGGCGACGGCGCGCCCGGGCGGCTGGTACCGAAGCGGCGACCTGGGGGTGCTCGACGAAGGCGGCTGGCTCCGGGTGGTGGGGCGGCTCTCGGACATCGTGATCCGCGGCGGCGAGAACATCTCGGCGTCGGAGGTCGAGGCGGTCCTCGAATCACATCCCTGCGTGCGCCTCGCAGTGGCGGTCGGCTACCCCGATACCGAGCTGGGCGAGAGGCTGGCGGCCTTCGTGGAGTCGACCGAGCCGTTCGACCTTGCGACCTGCCGGGAGTGGTTCGCAAGGCGGGGGGTCACCCGGTTCAAGACTCCCGAGTTGGTGGTTCGCCTGGACGAACTGCCTCTGCTGGCGGCGGGAAAGGCCGACCGCTCGGCGCTTCGCGAGATGGCGGCGAAGCTCGCTAGAGGATAGGCAGGCCCGCCTCTGCACGAGGTCGCAGGATGCCCGCGAGCCTCTCGCGGTGGAACACCGCGTCCCCGAAGCTCACCCAGTCGAGTTGCGAGCGCTTCAGGTATAGGTGCATGTCGTGTTCCCAGGTGAACCCGATACCGCCGTGCACCTGGAGGGCAGAGGCCATGACCCTCTCGGCCGCGTCGGAGCACCAGACCTTGGCCACCGAAGCCGCAGCGTGCGCGTCGGGGTCGCGTGCGCCCACGGCCCAGGCGGCGTAGTACGCGGCTGAGCGCATCCCCTCGACGTCCACGAGCATGTCTGCGCAGCGGTGCTTGATGGCCTGGAAGCTCCCGATCGGCCGCCCGAACTGGACGCGGTCCTTCGCGTACTGGACGGTGATCTCGAGCGCACGCGACGCGGACCCGAGCATCTCGGCGGACGCCGCTGTGGCGGCGCGGTCGAGCAGCACCTCCGCGGCCTCTTCCCCTCCGATCTGCACCGCCGCCCTGTCCTCCAGCTCGAGCCAGGCGAGGCTCCGCGTCACGTCCATGGCGGGCTGCGCCGGCGGACGGGCCTCCTCCTGTGCGAGCGCGTAGAGGGCGGGGCCTTGGTCGGTCGCGGCGAATGCCACCACGACGTCCGCCTCGGACCCGTAGACGACCGGGTCAGGCCGGCCCGAAAGCCTCCAGCGCCCATCTTCGCCCTGCGCGGCGCGCAGCGCACCCGGGTCACGCGACCAGCACAGCGCCCCCACCGCGTCGCCGCTGAAGAGGCGCTCGGCCCATTCGACGGCGCTCCAGCTGCCCAGCTTCTCCCCGGCGTCGAGCTCGCCGGAGCCGATCCCGGCTGCGAGCGCCTCGGAGCAGAGCACCGTGGCGAGGAACGGCACCGGGGCGAGGTGGCGACCGAGCTCCTCGCAGAGCACGACCAGCTCCACCATCCCGAGCCCGAGCCCGCCGTCTTGCTCCGGTCTCTCTACCCCGAGCCAACCCTGCTCGGCCATCGCCGCCCAGAGGTCGCGGTCGAAGTGCCCGCTCTGCGAGGCGACCTCGCGCACGCGAGCGGTCGGGCTGCGTCCGTCGAGCAGCGCGGAGGCGGCCTCCCTCAGCGCTAGCTGGTCCTCGGAGAGCTCGAAGTCCACGGGCGCAGGATACGGGCCCCGGACGGTGCACACGGAAGGTAGCGCCCGGCTTCGCACGGGCAACGTCCTTTGGCCCCTGTGACATGCTGGGGCCGCGGCCATGGACCTCACGACCACCCCCGAGCAGGAGCTCCTGCGAAGCGAGGTCCGCGACTGGCTGCGGGCCCACCTCCCTTGGGAGTACGGCACCGGCCTGCCGCCGCGCTTCGAAGACCTCGAGGCCGAGGTGAGCTTCGGGCGCAAGTGGCAGTCCGAGCTCGCCGGGGCGGGCTGGGTGGGCGTGACCTGGCCCGAGGCCTACGGGGGCAGGGCGCTCGGCCCCGCCGAGAACTTCGTGGTCCAAGAGGAGCTTGCCCGGGCACGCGCCCCCGAGCTGGTCGGGCGCATAGGGGTCAACCTGGCCGGTCCGACACTGCTCGCCCACGGCACCGACTCCCAGAACGCCAGGTGGCTTCCCTCGATCCTCCCCGCCACCGCGCTCTGGTGCCAGCTCTTCAGCGAGCCGGACGCGGGTAGCGACCTCGCGAGCCTTCGGACCGCTGCACGCAGGGTGCCGGGCGGCTTCGCGTTGAACGGCGAGAAGGTGTGGACGTCGTACGCGCAGTTCGCCGACTGGGCCATCTGCCTCGCCAGGAGCGACCCCGAGGCCCCGAAGCACGAGGGCATCAGCTTCTTCGTCGTGGACATGCACGCCGAGGGCGTGGTGGTCAGGCCGCTCGTCCAGCTCACCGGGGAGGCCGAGTTCAACTCCGTCGAGCTCCACGACGTGTTCGTCGCAGACGACCAGCTCGTCGGGAGCGAGGGCCAGGGCTGGCGGGTCGCGGGTTCGACTCTCTCCCACGAGCGCGGCGTCAACCCCCGTCAGCTCGTCATCCACATCCAGCACATGGAGGAGCTGCTGCGCGAGGCCGCACGCAGCAAGGCCTTCGACGACACGCGCCTGAGGAGGCGCCTGGCGCAGGCGTACGTCGAGGTCCGGCTGTTCGAGCTGCAGAACTGGAGGTCCCTCTCGAAGCTCGCGCACGGGCGCGAGCCGGGTCCCGAGGCGAGCGCGTCGAAGCTGTACTGGAGCGAGATGAGCCAGCGCCTGCACTCCCTGGCGATGGACGTGCTCGGACCGTCGGCGCCCCTGTGGCGCTCGGCCTCGTCGAACCCCGGAGACGGCTCGTGGCAGCGGTCGTGGCTCTACTACCGCGCAGCCTCGATCTTCGCCGGCACCAACGAGATCCAGCGCAACGTGATCGCCGAGCGGGTCCTGGGTCTGCCGCGCGAGCCCGCGGCAGCGGGCGCGGCGAGGGAGGCGACCCGAAGTGCCCGCTGACCGCCCGGTGGTGCTCTACGAGGTGGACGGCGCCGTGGCCACGGTGACGATGAACAGGCCCGAGGTCGCCAACGCCCAGAACAGCGAGCTCATAGACGCCGTCGACGCCGCCTTCGACCGAGCGGACGAGGACGACGCTGTGCGCGTGGTGGTACTGGCAGGGGCGGGGAAGCACTTCAGCTCCGGCCATGACCTGAAGGAGCTGGTGGGCGCTGCGGGCGACGACGGCGCCAGCGCCCAGGTCGACCGCTGGCGCCGCATGCGCGAGACCCCGGAGGGAAAGTTCCGCCACGAACAGCTCATGTACGTGGAGCGCTGCCGGCGCATCTACGACTTCCGCAAGCCCACCATCGCTGCCGTTCAGGGCAAGTGCGTGGCTGCGGGCCTCATGCTCGCGTGCATGTGCGACATCGTGGTGGCCTCCGACGACGCCTCGTTCTCCAACCCCGTTCTGCGCATGACAGGCGCCGCCGTCGAGCTGCTGGTCGAGCCCTGGGAGATGGGCGTGCGCAAGGCAAAGGAGTTCCTGCTCGCCGCCCTGGAGCTCGACGCCTCGGAAGCGCTGCGGCTCGGACTGGTCAACCAGGTGGTGCCGCGCGCCGAGCTGGCCCAGCGCACGAAAGAGCTCGCCGAGCGCATCGCTCAGGTCCCTCCCGTCACTGCGCAGGTGGTGAAGGGCTCGCTCAACCACGTGGCAGAGCTGATGGGCAAGGGCGCCTCGTGGCGCTACCACTTCATGGCCCACCAGTGGATGCACAACACCGACACGGCGCGCACCGCTCTCGCCGAGCGCGAGCAGATGGGCTCGATGAAAGAGGTCTTCGCCGCCCGTGACAGGGGCGATGCCCCGCAGCCCGCGGACTGACAGAAACGTCGCTTTGTCCGCACGCCCTCTGGAAGGTCTGCGCGTCGTGGACGTGGGAACGCGCATCGGCGCCCCTTTCTGCGCAGGCCTCCTCGGCGAGTGGGGAGCCGAGGTGATAAAGGTCGAGCAGCCTGGCAGCGGCGACTTCATGCGGGGCATCGGGCCCTTCTGCGACCCCCAACCGGGCTCCGACGCGGACGGCGGCGGGTACTCGCTGTTCTGGGCCGTGGAGGGCCGGGGCCGCAAGAGCGCCACCTGCGACCTGCACACGCAGAAGGGCCAGGACCTGTTCAGGCGCCTCGCCTCCGTCTCCGACGTGGTGTGCGAGAACTTCCGGCCCGGCACGATGGAGGGCTGGGGGATCGGGCCCGCGGACATCGACGAACGCCTCGTCTTTGTCCGCATCAGCGCCTTCGGCCAACAGGGCCCGTACTCGCAGCGCCCGGGTCTCGACCGGCTAGGTGTTGCCTACGGCGGCCTGATGTACCTCACCGGCGAGCCGGAGCGCCCCCCCGTGCGCCCCGGGGTCACCGTCGCGGACTATCTGACGGGGGTGTTCTCCGCAGAGGCGGCGCTAGCCGCGCTGTACCGCCGCGACGCTGCGCGCACCGGCGCCACCGGACGCGGTGCGGTGGTCGACGCCTCCTTGTACGGCTCGGTGCTCCGGATCCTCGAATGGACCGTCGCCGCCTACGACCGGCTCGGCACGGTGCGCCAGCGCGAGGGCAACCGCCTTTCGAATTCCGCCCCGCTCGACAACTACCCCACCGCAGACGGCCGCTTCGTATGCATCGTGGCCGGCGGCGACACCAACTTCCGGAGGCTCTGCCATGCGATGGGACGGCCCGAGCTGACCGAGGACCCCCGCTTCGTCACCCTCGCGGAGCGTGCCCGCAACGGCGAGTCCATCAACGGCCTGGTCGCCGAGTGGACCGGTTCGCTCAGCGCCGAGGAGGTCACCTCGGCCTGCGTCGCCGCAGACGTCCCGGTGGCGACCGCCTACACGGCCCGCGACATAGCGCTCGACCCCCACATGGCCACGCGCGGCGACCTCGTGAGGGTGGACGACCCGGTGGCCGGGCCACTTCTCCAGCAGGCCCCCTACCCGAGCCTCGTCTCCGAAGAGCGCCCGGTGCCCGCCGGGGCGCCGAGGCTCGGCGAGCACAACGAGGAGGTCTGGTGCGAGACGGTCGGGCTCTCGCAGGATGAGCTCGAGCTCCTTCGGGCCGAGGGAGTGGTATGAGGCGGGACGCCGAGCGCGCGGGCGTGCTACGCAACGGGCGGCGCCCGTCCAACAGGTCGAGCAGGTCCAGCAGGTCGAGCAGGTCGAACAGGTCGAACAGGTCGAACAGGTCGAACAGGTCGAACAGGAGGATCCATCGGAATGGCTGAAGGCACAGCGAAGGACGGGGGGAGGACGGCCCTGGTGACAGGGGCGTCCTCGGGGATCGGCGCCGCCACCGCCAAGGTGCTCGCCGAGCGAGGCTTCACGGTCGGGATCGTCGCCAGGCGCGCCGAGCGACTGGAGGAGGTGCTCGAATCCTGCCTCGCCCACTCGCCCGGGTCCGTGATGTGGGCGGCGGATCTCTCCGACCCGGCTTCTGCCGCCGAGCTGGCGCTCGCGGCGTGGGACGCCCTAGGGGGGCTCGACGTGCTGGTCAACAACGCCGGGGTGCCGATGCGCCGGCGTGTGGAGCGCCTGGAGATGACCGAGGTGGAGAAGGTTATGCGGACCAACTTCTTCTCGCCCGTGGCCATGACCCTCGCCGTGCTCCCGCGCATGCTCGAGCGGGACTCGGGAGTGGTGGTCAACGTCTCGAGCCTCGGAGGAAGGCTCGGGATCACCACCGAGGCCGCCTACTCGGCGTCGAAGTTCGCAATGGCGGGGTGGAGCGAGGCGATGTCCGCGGACCTGTCCGGCACGGGGTTGCGGGTGAAGCTCGTCCTCCCGGGGGCCATCGACACCGAGATCTGGGACCAACCCGGCAACGATCCTCCGCTCTACAACGGACCCCTCGTTCCCGCGCAGGAGATCGCCGTCGGGATCGCCGACGCGATCGACTCGGACAGCTTCGAGCACTACCTTCCGGACATGAAGGCGGTCGTGGAGATGAAGACGTCGGACATAGACGGCTTCTACGCCGGCATGAAGGCCTTCACCGAGTCCCAGCAAGATGGTGCACAGCGAGAAGGGGAGGCGTGAGAGCCCTCGTCTTCGGCGCCCCGCCCGCGGCCGATGAGTCGCGACCCGAGGCCTCCGACGATCTCGAGCGCAAGCTGCTCTCGCTCCCGTTCGGGCTCCACCTGGTGGACGACGCCCGCATGGTGGCCGACGACTGGGTGATCACACGCCCGATCCTTTCGGGGATCTGCGGCTCGGATGCCAAGCTCGTGCTCGGCGACTTCGGTGAGGGGGACATAGACAACCCGATGTCGGCGTTCTCCTCCATCCCCCACGTCCCCGGACACGAAGTGGTGGCGGAGGTGATAGAGCTCGGCCCGCGCGCCGAAGGCGTGGAGGTCGGCCAGCGCGTGGTACTCAACCCGTGGCTCACCTGCGCGCCGCGCGGCATCGACCCTCCCTGCCCGGCCTGTCAGGCCGGCGACCTGAGCCTGTGCTGGAGCTTCACCAAGGGAGCGCTCGGACCGGGCGTGCACGTAGGTGTGGCGACGGACGCGCCCGGGGCCTGGGCGGAGCTGCTGGCGGCCCACGACTCGATGCTCATACCGGTGCCCGCTCAGGTCCCCAACGAGCTCGCAGTGCTCGCAGACCCCTTCGCCGTGTCGATGCACGCGGTGGTCCGCCACCCGCCGCCGCCTTCCGGGCGCGTCGTCGTGTACGGCGCCGGCGCCCTCGGCGCCACGACGGTCGCGACTCTGCGGGCGCTCTACCCCGAGGTCGAGGTGGCCGTGGTCGCTCGCTTCGAGGCCCAGGCAGAGCTCGCGAGGAAGCTCGGGGCGGCGAAGGTCGTGGCGCACGAGCCGCGTCTCGCGGTGGTGGAGGAGCTGGCCGCCTGGTCGGGCGCTGTGCTCCACGCCCCGTTCGACGGCCTGCCCGTCGCCCACCCCGGGCACGTCGACGTCGTCTACGACACGGTGGCGAGACCCGAGACGCTCGAGGTCGGGGTGCGCCTGCTCGCCGAGCGCGGCACGCTCGTCCAGTCGGGTGTGCACACGCCCGGGCGATGGGAATGGACCCCCTTGTACTTCAAGGAGCTCACGATCGCAGGCTCGAACGCCTTCGGGATCGAGGAGGTGGAGGGGGTGCGCCAGCACGCCATCGCCCACTACCTGGACCTGACCGCTTCCGGGCGCGTCGACCTCACCGGGATGCTCACCCACACCTTCGCCCTCGACAGTTGGTGGGACGCGCTCAAGGCCCTCGCTCGCCAGGAGGTGAGCGGCGCGGTGAAGGTGGCCTTCGAGCCGGGTGCGACCGGCACTCTGGCTTCGAGCGCAGCCTCTGGCGCAGCGACGCCCTGATGGCCGAGCGCGCCTCGCCTCGGGCTCCCGCCCGCCCCACCGCCTCGCGCGAGCCGCGCCAGAGAGGCGAGCGGGTTTCGGGAGCATCTGGCCAGTCGCGCTCTCCCGCGCAAAGAGCCGCTGGCACGCCCTCGAAGCGGGCGCGTACCACCGAGCCGACGACCCTCTCAGGAGAGCCGGCGAGCAGGCGCGCCCTTCGCACTCAGGGCCGCAAGACCATGCGCAAGCTGCTCGACGCGGCCATGGTCGTCTTCAGCCGCCGTGGTTATCACGCGGCGCGCGTCGACGACATCGTGAAGGTGGCACGGACCTCCCACGGAACGTTCTACCTCTACTTCTCCAACAAGGAGGACCTGCTGCGCGCCCTCGTGTCGGAGGCGGCGGACGTGGTCGCCTCGCTGGACACGGCACTCGAGAAGGTCGGGCCGGGTGAAGAGGGCTGGCGCGAGGTACGTGAGTGGATCGAGCGCTTCTCAGAGGCCTGGCGGAAGTACGCGCCGGTACTGCACGCCTGGACCGACCTGCTGATGAGCGACGCCCAGCTCACCGAGCAGGCGCAGATCGCCTCGCGCGGGGTGGAGAGCACGCTCGCGGCCAGGATCGCAGAGGCCGGCCCGCCGGGGATCGACCCCAACACCGCCGCGGAGGCGGTCGTCGCGATGGTCGACCGCTTCCACCACCTCCGCCAGTTCGCGGGTGAGCCGGTCGACGCATCGGCCCTCGACACGCTCGCCACGATCGTCCACCGCGCCCTCTTTGCCGGCACGGAGGACTCCTCGGCGCGACCACGGCAGGGTAAGCACTCCGCGCGCGCAGGGCGAAGCTGAGACCGGGCGAAACCCGGGCTGACCCTCAGGCCGGCTTGCGGGCTTTCTTCGCCTCTTTCATGTCGGTGCTCCCGCGCTCGAAGCCGCGCCGCGCCCACGGGAGCGCCTCGACCACGGGTAGCAGCCCGAAGGCGGGCTCCGTGAGGAAGATGCTCCCTGCGATCTCCTCCCAAGTGGCGCCCACCTCGGCGGCGAGCCGGGCGTGGCGGACCACTCCCGGCCGGTTACGCATGATCACGGTGCAGACCATCCTGATCAGCTCGTGGGTCTTGCGGTCCGGGGCGCGCAGAGAGTCGATCTGCGAGAGCCAGGCGTTCTGCGCGTCGTGGAGGCCTGGGGCGATCGCGTGGAGCTCGGCCTCGAAGGGGAAGTTCCAGGCGTCCTCGTCCTGCTCGGCCGGGTCCGGGCCTCGGCGCCGGCCACGTTCGTGGACATCTGCGGGACCCTCGCGCCCACCGCTCGTGGCGCGCCGTCCGGTCGGGGTCTTGTCGTGCTGCTTCTGGGCCAAGGCGCCACCTCCTCTCCACAGCGTCGCCTCTCCACAGCATGGCACCAGCCTCGCCTCGCGGCTCGGCGGTCAGGAGGTCCAGCGGACCTCTACGTCTCGGGACCGAGCGACCGGAAGCGGCGGTAGCGCTCGGCGGCCGCCTCCTGCCACCGTCGATCGGGCTCGATGCGCTCGCCCACTCGCGCCCAACGGCTGGCACCCTCGAGCCCATCGGCGATCCCGGCGGCCATGCGCGCCATGTAAGCGGCGCCGAGGGCCGCCCCCTCGTGCACGGCGACCACGTCTACGGGCAGGCCCGTGGCGTCGGCCATCGCCTGCATCCACGGCCTAGACCGTGTGCCACCGCCGCTCGCGACGATCCGCTTGGCGGAGATGCCCGCCCTGTCCAGCATCTGCCGGACCACGAACCCGCTCGCCTCGTGTGCGGCACGCTCGAGGGAGGCTGCGTCGTGGGTCACGTCGAGCCCGTGCAGCCCGGAGCGCAGCAACGGGTCGTGGAACGGAGCACGCTCGCCGCGCAGATAGGGGGTCCACACCGGCACCCGCCACGGGTCGCCGGTCCGCTGCTCCCCCCCGGCACCCTGCGCGCCCCGTGCCCCCTTTGCCCGGGCGGCGTTCTGGCGCAGAGCAGTGCGGTCGAGCAGCGCACGAGCCCAGTCCACGAAGAACGCCCCGGCGTTGCTGGGCCCGCCGACCAACACGCGCCCCGCGGTCGTGTGGGGCACCGTCCACAGTCCCGGAGACTCGATCCAGTCGGTGACGACCGCCCACACCACCAACGTCGCGCCACAGATCACGAGCACGTCGCCCGGCTCCTCGGCTCCGGACACGATCTGATCGCAAAGGGCGTCGACGGTACCGCCTGCGAGCACGGCGTTCGTGCCGGTGACCGTGCCGGCCGCCTCACCCATCAGCACCAGCACCGGCATCTGCTTCTCGCTCACCCCGATGCTCTCGAGCACCGCGCTGTCCCACGTTCCCCCGGACATGAGCGCCCCCAGGGACATCGACACCGCCGAGTCCACTGCAGGCACGCGGCCGAGCGCGTAGTTGGCGACGGCCTGCGCCGGCCAGTAACCGTGGGCACCCGGACACTCGCGAACGGCCCAGCGCACGAAGCCCTCGGCGTCGGGCATGTGCGAGTCGGAGGCCACGATCGGCTCAGCGGCAGAAGCATCGCGGGCGGTCGCAACAGGGGCGTCGCCGACCGCCTCGGCGCCGGCGGCATCCCCCGAATCGCGCCCTCGCAGGTCCCCGTAGAGCAGCCCGGGCGAACAAGGAAAGCCGCGCCGGGTGACCGCTGCGAGCGACGGGACCATGCCGGCCACGCACACTCCCGCTATCTCCGAGGAGCCGATCGTGGTGCTCACCTCGGCGAGGGCCCGCAGGGGCCCCTTGCGCCAGGCGCGCCCCGCGTCGTGCTCGAGGAGGTCGGGAGCCGGGGTAATCACCCGGTGACCGACGCGCGACCGGGCCAGCACCGTGCCCTCTGCGTCGACCGCCACGGCCTTGGTCGACGTCGTGCCGATGTCGATCCCGACGGTGACCGAACCTGACACGGACGTCATAACCGGTCCATTATGAATGACTTCGGTGTCGGAGGGAGGATCGAGATGACCGCACGCCCGAGGGCGCTGGTGACGGCCCCGGTGCGGGGCCCGGGGCTGGAGCTGCTCGGCGAGCTTGCCGAGCTGGTAGTCGACCCCTGGATCGACCACGACCCGATCCGGATCTACGGCGCGGACCAGCTGGCCGAGAGGGCGGCTTCCGAGGAGGCGAGCATCCTCGTGGTCGAGGCCGACATGTGCTCGGGGCCGGTGCTCGAGCTCCCCCTCATGGCGCTGGCGAGCTGCCGTGGCGACCCCACCAACGTGGACGTCCCCGCCGCCACGGCAGCCGGGATACCGGTCCTACGCGCCCCCGGGCGCAACGCGGATGCCGTTGCCGAGCTTGCTGTGGCGCTCCTGCTGAGCGCGACTCGTGGCACCAACCGCGCAGAGGAGGACGTCCGCTCGGACCAGGTGTACAAGGACGGCACCATCCCCTACCAGCGCTATCGCGGTTGGCAGATCGCCGGGCGCACTGCTGGCCTCGTGGGGCTCGGGGCGGTGGGCCGGGCGCTGCGCTGGCGTCTCGAGGGTCTCGGGATGCGCGTGATCGCCTTCGACCCATACGCGCAGGACGCCACGTGCTCGCTCGAGCAGCTCCTCGAGTCCTCCGACGTCGTGTCCATGCATGCCCCGGTCACCGAGGAGACGAAGGGCATGATCGGTCAGGCCGAGTTCGACTCGATGCGCGACGGCGTGATCTTCCTGAACACCGCCAGGGCGCAGCTGCACGACTCAGACGCGCTTGTGGATGCCCTGCGCTCGGGCAAGGTCGCAGCCGCGGGCTTGGACCACTTCGTGGGCGAGCACCTCGCGGCCGACGACCCCCTGCTCGGGTTCCCGAACGCGGTGCTCACCCCCCACATCGGCGGCGCCACCTACGACACCGAGGCCAACCACACCTCCGCCATCGCAGAAGACCTCTGCCGGCTGCTCGCGGGGGCCACCCCGCGAAATATCGTGAACCCGGAGGTGCTCTCCTCCAAGAGGCGCCCGGCAGCGGCCGTATCCGATGCAGGGGAGAAGGAGAACGAGGTGGACGAGAAGGTGAAGGGTTAGGCCGCCGTGGACTTCTCCTACACCGCCGAGGACGAGGCGTTCAGGGCCGAGCTGAAGAAGTGGCTCGACCAGAACCTTCCCGAGTTCGCCGCCTCGGGCGAGATAGGCGACGAGCACAACCCCGACCGCAGGACCATGTTGCGCCGCCAGGCCTGGCAGCGGCGGCTGCACTCCGGGCGCTGGGCGGCGATCAACTGGCCGATTGCGTGGGGCGGGCGCGAGGCGACGGTGATGCAGAACACCATCTACTCCGAGGAGATGGCACGGGCGAAGACACCCGGCATCTACAACACCAACGGCATCTGGCAGATCGGGCCGATGATCCTCCGCTGGGGCACCGAGGAGCAGCAGCAGATGTGGCTGCCCGGCATCCTGAACGCGGATGTCCATTGGTGCCAGGGCTTCACGGAGCCCGAGGCCGGGAGTGACCTCGCCAACCTGCGCACCATGGCCATCGCCGACGGCGACGACTACGTGCTTAGCGGCCGCAAGATCTGGATCTCGACGGCGCACCTCGCCAAGTGGGGCCTTTTCCTGGTGCGCACCGATCCCACCGCCATAGCCCGCGGTGCCAAGCACGAGGGCATCACCGCGCTGATAGTGGACATGGAGGTGCCGGGGATAGAGGTGAACATCATCCGCGACATCACCGGCGGCGAGCTGTTCTGTGAGATCAACTTCGACGGAGCCCACGTGCCTGCGGCCTACCGCCTCGGCGAGGAGAACCAGGGGTGGAACGTGGCGATGGGCACGCTGGCAAGCGAGCGCGTCGGCACAGCCGGCCTGAGCGTCTCGATGCGCATCGAGCTCGACAATCTGATCGCCACCGCGCGCGAGCACAACCCAGAGGCACTTCGCGATCCGGACATCCGCGATCGCATCGCGCGCCTGTGGACGCAACTCGAGCTCACCCGGCTGCTCAACGCGAGGGCCCTGTCGAAGGTCCTGAAGGGCGAGAAGAACTGGCCGGAGGTGCCGCTGGCAAAGCTCCAGTGGAGCCACCTCTCTCAGAGCATCGCCGAGCTCGGCGTGGACGTCCTCGGGCCTATCGGGGTGCTCGCTCGCGGCGGGCCCGACGCGGTCGACAAGGGCCACTGGAGCCACAACTACGTCTGGCAAAGGTTCACCTCGATCGGCGCCGGCACCACCGAGGTACAGAAGAACATCATCGCCGACCGCGCCATCCGCATGCCCAAGCGCTGACCTACCGCGTGAGGACGACCACGGCCGCGTTGGCACCGCGTCCGACTGTGTGGGCCAGCGCCACGCGAGCTCCGGCCACCTGGCGCTCTGCGCACTCACCTCTCAGCTGGCGCACGAGCTCCACCACCTGGCCTAGGGCCGAGGCCCCGAGCGGCTCCCCCTTCGAGAGCAGCCCGCCGCTCGGGTTGACCGGCAGCTTCCCGCCCAGCGCGCTGTAACCCTCGGCGAGAATGCCGGGCTGCTCCCCGGGGCTGCAAAGGCCGAGCTCCTCGTAGGAGGAGAGCTCGCGGGCCGCGTCAGTGTCCTGGCACTCCACCACGTCGAGGTCGCCGGGGCCTACCCCTGCCTCCTCGTACGCGTCCGCCGCCGCCAGCGCGCTCGGGGTGGGGATGGAGTCGTCGGCGAGCCCCGCCATGGGGGTCGACTCGCCGAGCACGGCCCCCGGCAGGTGCGAGCGGAGCACGGCTGCGGCGATCCTCGGCCGCGCGTCGGCGCCCGACGCGCGGCTCAGCACCACGGCAGCTGCCCCCTCGTTCGGGGTGCAGAGCATCCACAGGTGGAGCGGCTCGCACACGACGCGCGAGGCGAGGACCTGCGAGGCGTCGACTTCGGAGCGGAACATGGCGTCGGGGTTGAGCGCTCCGTGGCGCCGGTTCTTCACCACCACCGCGGCGAGGTGCTCCTTGCTGATCGCGCCGGTGCGCATGAGCCTCTGGGCGCGCAACGCGAAGTAGGCGGGTGTCGCCCCGAAACCCGCTTGCTCCTGCCAGGGCTCGAAGAACGAGGAGCGGATGATGCCCTTGGGCATCTTCTCCACCCCGAAGACGAGCACGGTGTCGTACTGCCCGGCGCGCACGGCGCTCGCGCCCAGCATGAGAGCGGCGGCACCGCTCGCGCACCCGGCCTCGACGTCGACGATGGGCACGCCGGGCATGCCGAGCGCGCTGAGCACCTTGTGGCCCGAGGCCACCCCTCCGTAGGCGGTGGCGCAGAAGGCCGCCTGGAACCCGCCGTGTCCCACCCCCGCCTCGCCCATCGCGTCCCTGAGCGCAGCGACGCCCATCTCGGTGGGGCTCTTCGAGTCGAACCTGCCGAAGGGGTGGATGCCCGCGCCGGCGATCACGACGCCGCTCACGATCCTCTCCCCGGTGCAAAGGCGTAGGTGAGGACCTCGCGGCCCTCGTCGTCGGTGTGGAGGGGGCAGAGCACCAGGTGCATGTCCTGGCCCTCGACGAGCGCCGATGGGTCCGCCTCGGTGAGGCGCGACAGCACGCGCAACCCCTCGGGCAGCTCCACCACCCCGAACCCGAAGGGGACCTCGCCCCGGTAGCCCGGGGGCGGCGCGGTGACGGCGGTGAAGGCCCACAGGCGCCCGGCAGCGGACAGCTCGACCTCCTGCGCGCCCGTAGCCGAGCAATAGGGGCAGGTATCCGAGCGCGGGAAGTGGTGGAGACCGCAGCTCGCGCAGCGGCTCCCGAGAAGCGCCGGGCTCTCGTCCATGGTGAAGAGGCCTTCGCGCACCGGCACCGAGCCGGACGGGCTCATCGATCGGACCTTGGGGTCACTCAGGTGCCCTCGCCTGTGCGTGTCGAGTCGGTGAGGGTCACGGAGCCAGCCGTGCCGACGGCGCCCGAGGGATCGGGGAGCCCGTAGAAGTCCCTCGCGTTGGCGCCGGCCACCCTGGCGAATGACTCGGGTGTCAGCCTGCCCTCTGCGTGTTCACGCAGCTCGGCGGTGGAGTTGGGCCAGGCCCCGTCCCAGTGCGGGTAGTCGCTCGCGAACATGACGCAACGGTCCCCGAGCGACTCGACCAGGGTTGGCAGGGTGCCCTCGTCGGGCTCGCAGGTGATGTAGACGTTGCCGGCCTCGACGTACTCGGCCGGGGGGCGGCGCCATCCACCCTCTATCCAGTCGCCGCGCGACTCGTAGTGCTCTGAGAGGCGCTCGACGAACCAGGGCAGCCAACCCGCCCCGGACTCCAAGAAGGCGACGCGCAGGCGCGGGTGGCGGTCGAACACGCCGCCGCTGACGAGCGCCGTCATGGCCGTCATCTGGTCGAAGGGAAAGCTCACGCAATGCACCTGGATGTAGTTGGTGAACCGGTCGACCCCGATCTTGGGCAGGTGGATGCCCGGCGCGCCGTGGACCCCGAGCGCCATGTCGAGGTCGCAGGCCGCCGAGTAGAAGCGGTCCAGGTCCGGGTGGTCGAGGTTGCGGACCGACAACGCCGGCGGGACGACCGCGCACACGAGCCCGAGGTCGCGCGCCTCGGCCATCACCGTCGTTGCGAGCTCGACGTGCTCTATCGGCACCACGGCCGCGGCGTGGAGCCTCCCGCCGCTCTCGGCGCAGAGGTTCGCCGCCCACTCGTTGTAGAGGCGGGCGACGCCGGCTCCGAGCCCGGGGTCCTGGAGGCTCGGCACGCACAGCCCGAAGCTCGGGAAGAGCACCATCTCGTCGATACCGTCGGCGTCCGCGTTGGAGAGCACCCCGGCCACCGTGGTCGGGTCTATGCCCTCGGCTTTGGACAGCCCGTGCTCGGGCGGGCACCCGGCCCCGGGTCCCTCGTAGCTCGGGTAGGGCCGGCCCTCGAGGATCACCCCGAGCTTGGTATCGCCGCGGACCTCCGCGAAGTCCCCGAACAGGCGGAACAGCTCGACGAAGAAGCTCACCGGCTCGACGGCGTGCGCGTCGGCATCGGTCACGTAGGGCTGTGTCACTTGGCCTGCGGCTTCCCGGGCGGGGCCCCAACCCCGCCCTCCTCGGGTCGGCGAGGCCCCGACCCCGCCGCCGGCGGTGTCACTTGGCCTCCTGCTCGAACACCACCATGCTGCGAGCCACCTCCCCGGCAGTCATCGCCCGGAACGCGTCATCGAGGTCGCCGAGCCCTATGCGGCGGCTCACCATCGCGCCGGCGTCGATCCTGCCGCTGCCGACGAGGTCGGCCAGGGCGGGGAAGTCGCGATCGGGGTCGGTCGAGCCGTACACGCAGCCGACCACGGTCTTGGCGTCCACGAAGAGCTCGAAGGCGTTGAACTCGACAACGTCGGCGGGAGAGCCCGCTCCCACGAGCACCGTGGTCCCGCCGCGGCGGGTGGCATCGAAGGCGCAGCGGATGGTCTCGGGCCTGCCCACCACCTCGAAGGCGTAGTCGGCCCCGCGCCCGCCGGTGTGCTCCTTGACTGCCGCGACAGGGTCCTGACCGGAGGCGTCGACGACGGCGCTGGCCCCCATCGCCCGGGCCAGCTCGAGCTTCGAGGCGACGTTGTCGACCGCCACGACAGTGGACGCACCCGCCAAGGCGGCGCCGCGGACTACGGCGAGCCCCACCCCGCCGCAGCCGACCACCGCCACGGTCGCCCCCGGAGGCACCGCGGCGGTGCGCCACACCGCTCCTGTCCCCGTGGAGAGCGCGCAGCCCACCAGCGCGGCCATCTCCAATGGGACGGACGGGTCGATCGGCACCACGCTCCCGTCGGGCACCAGGGTCTCGGTGGCAAAGGTGGCCGTGCCGAGCCCTCTCACGAGCTTCACCCCCCCGACGCTCGCGTAGGGGCGGCCGAGGGACTCCGAGAGGCCGTGCTCGCAGAGCATGGGCTGTCCGCGCAGGCACCAGAAGCAGTTGCGGCAAGGGGGCATCCACGTGAGCACGACGTGGTCCCCCGCCGCCACGCGGGTCACCTCCTGGCCGACCTCGGCCACCACCCCCGCCCCCTCGTGCCCGAGCACCGTCGGGAACATGAAGGGGATCCTCCCCTGCTGCACCGAGAGGTCCGAGTGGCACACCCCGCTCGCAGCGATGCGCACGAGCACGTCGCGCGGCCCGACCGGAGCCAGCTGGATCTCCTCCTCCTCGAACGAGGCCCCCACCTCGCGCAGCACCGCCGCGCGCGTCACTGTGCCTCTGGCTCCCCGGGCGGGGCCCCAACCCCGCCCTCCTCCGAGCGACGGGGACCCCAGCCCCGGCGCCGGCCGTGCGCCTCCGGCTCCCCGGGCGGGGCCCCACCCCGGCCCTCCTCCGAGCGACGGGGACCCCAGCCCCGGCGCCGGCCGTGCGATCTCATGACGGCTTGCCGGGGACGTTGACGGTGTCGGTGTCGGTCCCCGAGCGAAGCAGCGCACCCGACGTCGACGCCCCGGTGAACGCCCCTGCGGAGACCACCTCGGTGCCGTTCACGAACACGTGCTCGATGCCCTCGGACTCCGCGTAGAGGCGGCTCGCCCCTCCGGGCAGGTCGTTGCGCGTGCGCTCTTGGCCATGGCCCACGCGCTCGGGGTCGAAGACGACGATGTCCGCCCACCACCCCTCGTGCAGCCGGCCGCGGTCGCGCAGCCCGTAGAGCCTCGCCGGCACGTCCGACAGCTGGTGCACGGCCTCCTCCCACGACAACAGGTTGCGCTTGCGCACCCCGTCGCCGAGAAGAGAGGTGGAGTAGATCGCCCCGCACATCACGTCGAGGTGCGCCCCGGCGTCGGAGCCGCCCACCACCGTGCGCTCGTCGCGCCACACTTCGGACCGAAGCTGCCAGTCCTCCTCGGTCTCGCCCATCGGAGGGCGCAGCCCGGTGCGCAGCTCGTCGGCGATCACCACGTCGCAGAGCGCGTCGAAGGGCTCCTGCGAGCGCATCCGGGCGATCTCCTCGATGTTCTTGCCCTCGTACTGCGCGTTCTCATCCGAGAAGGTCTCGTCGACCACGAGGCGCTTCCAGTTCGCAAGCGCGCCGATGATCCCTGCTTCGGGCGAGCGTGCCCCCTCGTCGAGCCTGCGGCGCTGCGCGGGGTCGGAGAGCACCTTGATCCGCTCGGGGATTCCGATGGCGAACAGCTCGCGCCAGCCGGGGAGGCCGTCGATGATCGCACCGTGCGCGAACGACAACCTGATCTTCATCGTGTGCGGCAGCGTGAGCGCCACGACCTTGGCGCCGCGGGACGCTGCGGCCGTGGAGGCCTCGAGCTGGTGCTCGAGACCCTTGCGGTTCATGGCGGAGACCCCGAGCACGTTCCAGTTGGCGGGGCGGCCGGCGAGGAGCGACAGGCGCGTCATCAGGTCGACCTCGTCCTCGCTGAAGCCGTTGAGGCACCCCGGGAGGATGAGCTCGAGCGTGGTGCCCGGGTGTGACGCCACCGCCGCGCACAGGGTCTCGAGCTCCTCGCGCGAAGCCGAGCGCGACGGCACGGGCTGGCCGTCGCCGTCGTTGTGCGTGTGCGCTTGCGAGGTGGACAAGCCCAGCGCGCCTTCCTCCATGCTGCGGTGCAGGAGCTGCTCTATCTCGTGGACCTGCTCCTTGTTGGCCTCGCTGCCGACGGCGCTCTCGCCCATCACGGCGCGCCGCAGGGCCGAGTGCCCCACCAGGAAGCCCGCGTTCACCCCGATGCGGCCCTCGAGGCGGCCGAGCCAGTCGCCGAAGCTCGTCCACGACCAGTCGAGCTGCTCGAGGGACTCGAGGGGCATCCCCTCAACCCTGGCCATCATCCGCGCCAGGTAGTCCGAGTGCTCGGGGCCGCACGGGGCGAGCGAGAATCCGCAGTTGCCGCCTATGACGGTCGTGACACCGTGCAGCGGCGAGGGGCTGGCGCTCGGGTCCCAGAACAGCTGGGCGTCGTAGTGGGTGTGGAGGTCGACGAACCCGGGGGACACCACCAGGCCGTCTGCGTCGATCGTGCGGGAGGCCGGCTCGTCGGTCTGACCGATCGCCACCACCTTGCCGTCGCGCACGCCGACGTCGGACATGCGCGCCGGGGCGCCGGTGCCGTCCACCACCTTGCCGCCGCGAATCAAAAGGTCGAGCATCCTGGTCACCTCGGTTCGGTTCCGCTCGGGGCCCGATGATAGGTTCCGCGCCTCAGCATGCTCCTTCCCGACCCCGAACCCAGGCCGATCCGGGTGCCGGTCATCTCGGTGGACGACCACCTGATCGAGCCTCCCGACCTCTTCGAGGGCCGGATGCCGGCCCGTCTGGCCGACCGGGCGCCGCGGATAGTGGAGGAGGCCGACGGCACCCAGCACTGGCTCTACGAGTCGCGCAAGTACCCCAACGTAGGCCTCAACGCCGTGGCGGGGCGCTCCAAGGACAGCTGGTCGATGGACCCCTCGCGCTTCGACGAGATGCGGCCGGGTTGCTACGACATAGAGGCGCGGGTGGCGGACATGGACGTCAACGGGACGTGGGCGTCGGTGTGCTTCCCCTCCCTGGTCGCCGGTTTCTGCGGGTCGGTGTTCTCCCGCTCGGAGGACCCGGAGCTCGGTCTCGCGTCCCTGCGCGCATGGAACGACTGGCACGCCGACGTCTGGGCCGGCACCCACCCGCAGCGGATCGTGGCGCTCCAGCTGCCGTGGCTCGCCGACGTCGAGCTGGCTGCGGAGGAGGTCAGGCGCAACGCAGCACGCGGCTTCAAGGCGGTGAGCTTCCCGGAGTTCCCCGCCCAGCTCGGTGTGCCCTCGATCTTCTCCGGCGAGTGGGACCGTTTCTTCGCGGCGTGCGAGGAGACGTCCACGGTCGTCTGCCTTCACACCGGGGCCTCGGCTTGGGCGCCGCTTCCCTCGCCCGCCCCGCCGTTCGAGCTGCTGCCGACCCTGTTTCCGGTGAACGCGCTGATCGCGGCGGCCGAGTGGCTCTGGTCGGGAGTACCGCTGCGGTTCCCGCAGCTCGCGGTCTCGATGTCCGAGGGCGGGATCGGCTGGGTGCCGATGCTCCTCGACCGGGTCGACTACGTCCTCGACCACTCGGCCTCGGGCACCGAGAGCACCGCCTGGCCCTCGGACCTTCGCCCGAGCGAGGTGTTGCGGCGCAACTTCTACTTCTGCACGATCGACGACCCCTCGGTCATCGAGCTTCGCGACCGGATCGGCGTCGACCACATCATGCTCGAGAGCGACTACCCGCACGCAGACTCCACCTGGCCCGACACGCAGGCGGTGATCGAGAAGACGATGGGGCACCTTCCGGAGAAGGAACTGCGGATGATGGCCTTCGAGAACGCGGCGAAGCTCTTCCGTCACCCGCTCCCTCCCGCCGACGACTGGCGGACCAAGTGAGCATCACGGCCGGCGGCGGGGCTGGGGTCACCGCCGCTCGGAGGAGGGCGGGGTTGGGGCCCCGCCCGGGAACATGAGCAACGTCGTCGACGCGGACGGGCACGTCGTCGAGCCGCTCTCCGCGTGGGAGTCGCTGCCCGAGGAGATAAGGCCGACCATCGTCGCCGACTCCAATGGGTTCGAGCACGTGACGGTGGGCGGTACCGAGATCCTGGCCGTGGCGCTCGGCACCCTCGCCACCCCCGGGTCGCGCTTCAGCGAGCCGGGGGACGTGCGCTCGCTCGATGAGGCGCTGCCCGGCGGCTCCGATCCGGTCGCGCGGCTTGCGGACATGGACGACGAGGGGATCGACCAGGCGGTGCTCTTCCCGTCGGTGGGGCTCTACTTCTGGGCCCTCGACGACCCCGTCGCGGCCATCGCGATCGCCCGCGCCTACAACGACTGGCTCGCCTCCTACTGCTCGGCCGACCCGCAGCGCCTGTTCGGCGCCGCGATGCTCCCCGCCCAGGACCCGGAAGCCGCCGCCGCCGAGCTGCGCAGGGCGCACACGGAGCTCGGGTTCGCGGCCGGTTTCGTGCGCCCCAACCCGTGCCGGGGGCGCTCGCTGTCCCACCCGGCGTACGAGCCGATCTGGGAGGCGGCCGAGGAGACCGGCATCGCGATCGCTGTTCACGAGGGCAGCTCGGTGATCCTCCCCACGCTCGGCTCGGACCGCCCCTTCAACCCGATGATCCTTCACGCGGTGAGCCACAGCTTCGAGGAGATGCTGGCTTGCGCCCAGCTGATCGCCTTCGGGGTGCTCGAACGCCATCCCGAGATGCGCGTGGTGTTCCTGGAGTCCTCGGGCGGATGGGCGCCGTTTTGGATGGAGCGCCTCGACGAGCAGGCAGAGAGCTTCGGCGCCTTCTGCCCCGAGATGCGCATGAGGCCGAGCGAGTACTTCGCCCGTCAGTGCTGGATCAGCTTCGAGATCGACGAGCAGACCTTGCCTGTGCTCGCGCCGATCATCGGCGAGAGGCGCATCGTGTGGGGGTCGGACTACCCGCACCACGACGCCACCTTCCCCGGGGCGGTGGAGGTCCTGCGCAAGACCATCTCTCCCCTCGACGCCTCCACTCAGGCGCTCGTGCTCGGCGAGAACGCCGCAGAGCTCTACCGCCTGCCCCCGCGACGGTCACCAGCCTGAGCAACTGCACGCAGGTGGCTTCGCTCGGGGAGGTGGTGCGCGCAGCGGCCGCCCGTTACGGCGACAAGCCGGTGTACGTGGACAGCGAGGGCGAACAGTTCTCCTTCGCGCAGCTCGACCGGCTCTCGGACGCGGTCGCCTCGGGCATGTGGGCGCGCGGCGTGCGGACGGGCGACGTGGTCGGGCTCCTCCTCCCCTCCGGGCCCTTCTACGCGGTGGCCTACGCAGCCGCGGCGAAGATCGGGGCGATCACCGCCGGCGTGAACGACCGGCTGTCGGTCCCCGAGCGCGCCAAGTGCATGGAGCTCGCGCGGCCGCGCATAATGGTGACACCGAAGGGCTCTGAGACCACACAGCCCATTCCCCTCACCGACGCGTGCGAGAGCGTCGAGGTCGACACCGACGCCACTGCCGACGACGCGCTGTCAGAGCTCGTGTCCTCCGCCCCGGTCGAGGAGCCCCCCGTCGATCCCGAGCGCCCCGTGGCGATCGTGTTCACCTCCGGCACCACGGGCCAGCCGAAGGGCGCCGTGTTCGGCACGCGCCAGCTCGACGCGGTCGGGTTCGCCGACGGCGGGCTGCGTTGGGGAGGCGGGGGACGGGGGCTCACGACGACTTCCTTCGCGCACGTCGGGTACATGACGAAGGTGCCCCAGACCCTGCGCAGCGGCACCACGACGTACCTGATGAGGAGGTGGAACGCCGCAGAAGCCCTCGAGCTCGCCGGGCGCCACCGGGTCACGACCCTCGGGGGCATCCCGACTCAGATGGAGCTCATGCTGCGCCACGAGAGCTTTGCATCCACCGACCTCTCGAGCGTCCAGATGGTGGTGCTCGGCGGGGGGCACGCCACCGCGGCCCTCGTGCGCGAAGTGCGCGCCCGGCTCGGAGTGCCGGTGGTGGTGCGCTACACGTGCACCGAGGCGGGGGTGGGGACCGGCACCGACCCCGCCGGCCCGCCGCAGGACGCGGAGGAGACAGTCGGTGTGGCGCGCACGGGGGTGGAGGTCAGCGTGCGCGACGACACCGGTGGGGCACTCGCGCCCGGGGAGGCCGGCGAGGTCTGCCTGCGCTCGGCTGCGGTCATGAGCGGTTACTGGCGCGACTCGGAGGCGACCGCTGCGGTGACATGTCCCGACGGGGCGGTGCGTACCGGGGACGTAGGGTTCGTCGACGAACGCGGGCGGTTGCACCTCACCGGGCGATCGAAGGAGATGTACGTGCGAGGGGGCTACAACGTCTACCCGGCCGAGGTGGAGGGTGCGCTCGCGGACCACCCTCTCGTGGCGCACGTGGCGGTGGCCGCGCGCTCCGACCCGGTGATGGGCGAGATCGGTGTGGCGGTCGTGGTGCCGCGCCGGGACTCCGAGCCGCCGTCGCTCGAGGCGTTGCGCGAGCACGCGCGCCCCAAGCTGGCCTCCTACAAGCTCCCCGAGGACGTCGTCGTGGTGGGGGAGCTGCCCCGCACCGCCATGGACAAGATCGACCGGAGGGCCCTGGCGAGGCTCGTCGGGGGCGGGCCCTAACATCTGGCGCCGTGACAGCCAGCGGCCCTGCGATACGCCTGCTTCCCCGTCTCGACGACGCCAACCGTTTCTTCTGGACCGCGGGCTCGAAGGGGATGCTCGAGTTTCTTCGGTGCGGCTCCTGCCGCAAGTACGTGCACCCACCCTCGCCGGTGTGCCCCTACTGCCTCGAAGGGGAGCTCGCCCCCGAGGCGGTGAGCGGTCGCGGCACCATCCTCAGCTTCACCGTGAACCACCAACAGTGGATACCCGGATCGGAGCACTATGTGATCGCCCTGGTGGAGATCGCCGAGCAACCCGACGTGCGGCTCACCACCAACCTCGTCGGATGTGACGAGGCGGACGTCTACGTCTCGATGCCCGTGGAGGTGACCTTCGAGCAGCACGAGGACGTATGGCTGCCCTTGTTCCGCCAGGCCGGGGGTGGGGACGGCAGTGGTGACGCCGCGGGCGGCGAGGCCGGTGGTGCGCGATGAGCCCAGAGCGCCTCGAGCGGCGCGCTGTGATCTCGGGCATCGGCCAGTCCCAGGTGGGGCGGCGCCTCGGGCGGAGCGACCTCGACCTGACTCTCGAGGCCTGCCTCGCAGCGATCGCCGACGCGGGGCTCACGCGCGACGACATCGACGGGCTGTCCACCTATCCCGGGGCCGGGTTCGGGCCCGCCGGGTTCGGAGGACCACCCGGCCCCGACGTCCACGACGCGCTGCGGCTGCGCCTCGGTTGGCACGACGGCGGGATCGAGGGCCCCGGGCAGCTGCGCGCGGTGTTCTCCGCCTGCCTCGCGGTCGCCGCCGGCCTCGCCCACCACGTGCTCGTCTACCGCACCGTCACCGAGGCGACCGCCCAGGGCACCGGCGGGCGCCAGGGGATGGGTGGTGCCGGAGCGGGCGGTGGAGGCGGCGGAGGCTCCGGGGGCGGCCGCGGCGTGCCGAGGTTCTCGGGCTTCATGCAGTGGGTGCTCCCATTCGGTGCGGTCTCGGCGGCCAACTGGATCGCGCAGATAGCGCAGCTCCGCTTCGCGAGGTTCGGTCTCACCCGCGAGCAGCTGGCCCAGATCGCCCTGAACGGCCGGCGCAACGCCTCTCTCAACGAGAAGGCCGTCTACCGAGAGCCGCTCGGCCTGGACGACTACCTGGGCGCGCGCATGATCTCGACACCGCTGTGCCTCTACGACTGCGACGCGCCTTGCGACGGGTCGACTGCTGTGGTCGTCTCGCACGCCGACTACGCGAAGGACGCGCCGCGCGGCGCGTGTCACGTGAACGCCATCGGTACCGCTGCGCGGGGCCGGCCGAGCTGGGACCAGTTCGACGACATGACGACCTTCACCGCGCGCGACGCGGCCGCGAGCATGTGGGAGCGCACGGAGCTGCGGCCCGAGGACGTCGGCGTGGCCGAGCTCTACGACGGCTTCAGCATCCTCACCATGTGCTGGCTCGAGGAGCTCGGCTTCTGCGCCAAGGGGGAGAGCGGAGGGTTCGTCGAGGGGGGTGGGCGCATCTCTCTCGGAGGCGAGCTGCCGCTCAACACGTCTGGGGGCCAGTTGTCGGCGGGGCGGCTGCACGGGTTCGGCCTGATGCACGAGGCCTGCGTACAGCTGCGTGGCGAGGGCGGGGCGCGCCAGGTGCCCAGCAGGCCCGAGGTGGCCGCGGTGGCGGCCGGCGGTGGGCCGATCGCCGGATGCATGCTGCTCACCCGGCGTCCCCTCACCTGACCGGCCCATAAGAGGCCAGCAACTACGATCCGGCCGTGCACCTGGGCTACGACGATCAGACCGAGGAGTTCCGTCGCCAGCTGCGCTCGTGGACCCAAGCGAACCTCCCCCCCGAGTCCGAGCGCGCCGAGAAGGTGCGCTCCTCGGCGCACATCCCCGAATGGGCTCGGATCTGGCAGCGCAAGCTCTTCGACAACGGGTGGCTCGTGCCCGGCTGGCCCCCCGAGCTCGGAGGCCGCAACGCCACGCCGGTGCAGCAGATGGTGTACTTCGAGGAACTTGCCCGTCTCGGGGTGCCGCGCAGCTGCAACCCGCAGGGCCTGTCGATCGTCACCCCCTCGATGCTCGACTACGGCACCGAGGAGCAGAAGGAGCGCTACGCGCTCCCCACCCTGCGGGCGGAGATCAGCTGGTGCCTGGGCATGAGCGAGCCCGACGCCGGGAGCGACCTGGCCGGCCTGCGCACGCGCGCCGAGCGTCACGGGGACGTCTTCGTGGTGAACGGCCAGAAGGTCTGGACCTCGGGCGCACACGACTCGGACTACTGCTTCTGCTTCGTGCGCACCGACCCCGACGTGGCCAAGCACGCAGGGCTCAGCGTGCTCGTGATCGACATGCGGACCCCCGGCATCGAGGCGCGGCCGATCGCCGAGCTGACCGACCGCGAGCGCGCAGACTTCAACGAGGTCTTCTTCACCGACGTCGAGGTGCCCGTCGAGAACCTCGTCGGAGAGCTCAACCACGGCTGGGCCGTCGCCCGCGGTTCGCTCGCCCACGAGCGGGGCATGCTTTGGATCGACCAGGCGGTGGGCCTGGAGAAGATCCTCGGCCGCGTGGTGGGGACCGCCACGACTCCGCTGCCCGGGGGGCGGCGCCTGGCGGACGACGAGATGTTCCGCGACACCGTTGCGCGCGCCTACGTGAAGTCCCAGGCACTCAAGCTGCTCGGGTACCGCGGCTTCGCCAAGTTCGCCAAGGGCGAGGCCTCCCCCGAGCACTCGGTGCTCAAGCTGCTCGCCAGCGAGCTGCGCCGCGACCTCGCACTCGACGTCGCAGAGGCGTTGGGGCCTGTGGGCCTCGACGTCGACCGGGCAGAGGCGCCCTCCCTGTCGCGTGGCGACGACCAGGCGTGGATGGTGCACTGGCTCCAGTCGTTCTCCCAGACCATCGCGGGGGGAACGTCGGAGATACAGCGCAACATCATCGCCGAGCGGGTGCTCGGGCTCCCGCGCTCGTGACTGACCAGCTCCACGACCTCACGCTCGGCGACTTGCTGCGCGGGCACGCCGCGACGCGCCCACGATCGACCGCAGCGGTGTGCACCGGCAGCCGGTTCGACTTCGCGGCGCTCGACGAGCGCACCAACCGCCTCGCCAACGCGCTAGCGGCGAGGGGCGTGGGCCGCGGCGATCGCATGCTGTGGCTGGGCCAGAACTGCCACCGGCTACTGGAAGGCTTGCTGGCTGCGGCGAAGCTCGGAGCGGTTTTCTGCCCGGCCAACTGGCGGCAGGCGCCGGCAGAGTTCGCATTCGTGATCTCCGACAGCGACCCGGCAGTGGTGTTCTGGCAGGAGGCGGAGATCGGCGAGGCGCTTCGCGAAGCCCGCTCGCAGAGCGGCTCGGGCGCGCTGTGGGTCCAGCACGACGGCGCCGGCTCGGACGGCTACGAGGCGCTCGTCGAAGGCGTATCCCTCGAGGGCCCGGCGACGGAGGTGGACGAGCGCGACCCGCTGCTCATGATGTACACCGCCGCGTTCACCGGGACGCCCAACGGAGCGCTCCTCTCGCACCGGGCGCTCGTGGTGCAGGGCTCGTTCGTGGCCCAGCTCATGGGGATCGGCGCCGACTACGTCTACCTCGACTGCGGACCGCTGTTCCACGTGGCCACGTTCATGTCGACGCTTGCGACGTTCGTGTGCGGCGGCAACAACGTGTTCACGCCGAGGGTGGACGCCGAGGAGCTCTGCCGGCTCATCGCCGCCGAGCGCTGCACGGGGGCCTTCGTCATGCCGCCGACCATCGACCAGATCCTCGAGGTCAACTCCGACGGCCGCTACGACCTGAAGAGCCTGCGCACCTTCCGCGGGAAGCCGAAGTGGACCGAGATGATCACCGTCGACGAGAGCCCTTGGGGAATGCACCCCGCCGGCTACGGGCAGACCGAGGTGATGGGGCTCGCCACCTTCAACGCCCTGGGCCCGAGCATCGGCAGCCACGGCCGCCCGCCACCCTTCGTGCGCATCGGCGTCCTCGACCCTTCCGGCGCCGAGCTCCCGGTCGGCGAGACCGGCGAGATCGCGGTGCGCGGGCCGACCGTCATGCACGGCTACTTCCGGCGCCCCGAGCTCAACGCCGAGCGCCAGGCGGGGGGATGGCACCACACCAACGACCTCGGGCGCGTCGAAGAGGACGGCTCGCTCAGCTTCATCGGTCCCAAGACGAGGCTCATCAAATCCGCAGCGGAGAACATCTACCCCACCGAGGTGGAGGCGGTCATCCGCTCGCACCCCGCCGTCGCCGACGTAGCCGTGATCGGGGTGCCCGATCCGACCTGGGGCCAGAACGTGAAGGCAGTGGTCGTCCTGCGCGAAGGCGAGACAATCGAGGCCGACGAGCTGGTCGAGCACTGCCGCAAGGGCCTCGCCTCCTACAAGAAGCCCAAGTCGGTGGAGTTCGTCGACTCCCTGCCGAGAGAGGGCTTCGCCGTGGACTACGACGCGCTCGACCAGCGTTTCGGGGGTGGTGGGTACCCGGGTGCTGGTAACGGTCGTCCCAGAGTTGGATGATTGAGGGCATGAGGACGCCGGACCCGCTTGCCCACGCAGACGCCCTCAGGAAGCTCACCCCCCTCGACGGCCCGGCCACCACCACCCTGCACGGCCTCGGGACGGTGGGGCGGATCTTGAGCTTCGACCTCCTCCGCCGCGCACGCGCCGCGCAGCTGCGCCGCATGCACATGGCCCCGCCCGAGGCGGATCCATCCGACCCGCCGTGGTGCGCGCCCGGTTCGGCCAGCTGGAGGATCCACGGCGACCCTTCGTTTCCCGTCGCCGGAGTGCTGGCGCTGTGGACCCAGGCGCTGCACCCCCTGGCGCTCGCCGGGGTGATGGAGCACTCGGACTTCGAGGAGCACCCGATCCGGCGCGCGGTGCGCACCGGGTCCTTCGTGCACACCACGACGTTCGGTCCCGGCAGCGAGGCTGAGCGCTACTGCGCTCAGGTCCGCCAGATCCACACCCGGGTCCTCGGCACCGCGCCCGACGGCCGCAGGTACTCGGCCGGCGACCCCGAGCTGGTCGACTGGATCCACTGCGCCCTGCTGCTGTCGATCGGGCGGGTGTGGCTGCTCTACGGGCACCGGCCCGATCCGGGCTTGCTCGACTCCTACGTGGCGGAGCAGGCGCGCGTCCCGCGCGAGCTCGGCGACCCTTCCCCGCCCGAGAGCTGGGGGGAGCTGCTCGGTCGCCTGCGCGAGCACCGGCCGGCGCTCGCGGTCAACGAGCAGACGCGCTGGATCGGTGCGTGGCTCGCGCGTCCGGGCCTCCCGGGGACCCTGCGCATCGCCATGCCCGCGTACCGTGTGCTGCACGCGCTGTCGATCGCAGCCGCCCCCGCCTGGGTGCGCGAGATGTGGGGCTCTTCGATGCCCGTGCTGCCCGTGCGGGCCGCGGGCCGCTACCTACTTAGCGGCTACGGCGGCCTCGCCGGGCCCTACGTCCCCTCGAGCTCCTCAGCCTCAGCGGCCTGAGCTCGCAGCCACCGGCTCGGCGGCGCGGTCGGCGAACTCCCACCACTGCACCTCGCACATCATCGGGAGCATGTAGCGCACGTAGAGCGAGTGGATCTTGACCACTCCCTGGTCGTCCACGTGGAGATCGATCAGCTCGACCTTGTCGTCGTGCGCGCGATAGTCCGACGCCCTCTTGGCTATCCCCTCGAGCTCGGAGAGCGCGCCGACCGCGAACCCGAAGTGGTCCATCTGCGGGCAGCGCATGGGCTCGTCCTCTGCGATGAGGAAGATGAACTGGTCCCAGTGCACGCAGCTCAGGATCATCCGGCGGCGGTCGATGGTCATCGTCGGCATCTCGGTGAAGCCGAGCACCTCGTCGAAGAAACGGCATATCGCCGCGCGCGGCTCGGCGCCGAGCAGGTCGGCGGGGACGCTCATCGCCACGTGGTTGAAGCGGGGGTTGCCCGAGGGATAGTAGGGATGGGCCATCACTCCTCCTCGCTGCTTCTTGGGACGACCATGACCTTGCCCGCCACGCGCCCGCCCGCCAGGTCGGACAGAGCCTGGCCCAGCCGGTCGAGCGGGACGTCGCCGGGCTCGATCAGCTTGTCCGCGGGGACGGCGCCCGAGGCGAGCATGCCGAGCGCCACGTCGAAACCGTCGGCGTCGTAGACGAAGGAGCCTCGGACCTCGAGCTCGTTCAGGATCATCCGGTTGGGGTCGAGCGACGGCGCCTCGACCCCTGCGCCCACGAGCACCAGGCGACCGCCACGTCTCAACTGGCAGAGGGCGAGCTCCATCGCCGGCTTCTTGCCCGAGCACTCGAGCACCGCGTCGACCGCCCCCGGCGCGAGACGCTCGGGCTCCCAAGGCTTGTAGCACTCGAGCTCGGTGGGGTCGACAGCGCTATCGGCCCCGAGCGAGAGCGCGAGGCGCCGACGCGCCTCGGAGGGCTCCACGACCGTCAAGGGCCTGATGCCCTTCGCCACCAGGGCCGCGACGCTGAGCGCCCCTATGGGGCCGGCGCCGAAGACCATGGCGCTGTCACCCACCTCTAGCCCCGACCGGGTGATGCCGTGAAGCGCCACGGCCAGCGGCTCCGCCAGCGCCGCCTGCCGAGGGGTCAACCCCTCGGGGATGCGGAGCAGCGAGGCGGAATCGACCAGCACGTACCGGGCGAACGCCCCGTTGTCGAGGTGCTGGTCGACGGTGCCCTGGCGCTGCTCGCACTGCGAGGGCTTTCCCTCGAGGCACCGCCGGCACCTCCCGCAGCGCGCCGACGGCCCCGCCACGACCTGCTCGCCGAGCGACCAGCCCCTCACCTCCTCGCCGAGAGCCACGATCGTCCCGGTGAACTCGTGGCCCCCGACCAGCCCGGGCCTGCCCCAGCCCTCGACCATGAGGTGGATGTCAGAGCCGCAGATCCCGCAGTGGGCCACCTCCACGAGCACCTGCCGCGCGCCCGGGCGCGGCACGGGGCGCTGCTCGAGCGGGACCTCGCCCGGGGCCCGGTAGACCGCGGCGGGCATCGTGGCGGGAAGGCTCGCCTCGCGGAGGGAGCTCGCAGCCACGCGGGTTACCGGCCCGCGCCGCTGGCCGCGCCGGGCACGCCGGCCGCACCGGGCACGCCGGGGCGGCCGAGCCCGATCGACTCTGCAACTCGGGCGCGGTGCTCGGCCGCCGTCCCGAAGAGCGCGGCCGAGGCCTTGGCGCGCTTCACGTACATGTGGATGTCGTGCTCCCAGGTGTAGCCGATGCCACCGAGGCACTGGATGGCCTGCTGAGCGAGAAGCTTCTGGCAGTCGCCCGCGGCCGACTTTGCCGTCGACACCGCCAGCGAACGCCTCTCGTCGTTCTCGGCGATGCAGAGAGCGGCGAAATAGGCGGTGGCGCGCGCCGACTCGAGCGCCACGTACATATCGGCGAGCTTGTGCTTGATCGCCTGGAACGACCCGATCTTCACCCCGAACTGCTCGCGTTGGCCCACGTACTCGTGCACGATGTCGAAGATCGCCTGGCAGGTGCCGACCATCTCCACGGCGAGCGCCGCGGTGGCCTCCTCGAGCACGAGAGCGAGCGCCTTCGCCACGTCGCCAGAGCCGGGGCTGCCGAGCACGCGGTCGCGCTCGACCAGTGCGCCGTCGAGCACGATCGTGCAGTACTGACGGGTCGCGTCGATGTTGTGCATCGGCTCGCAGGACACCGCCCCGCGCGGCACCACGAATAGGCCGAGCCCTCCGGTTCCCGAGGTCCCGGGCAGGCGCGCAGCCGCCACGACCTCATCTGCCCGTGCCGCGTCGAGCACGAAGTGCTTGGTGCCCCTGAGCACGAAATGGTCCCCGTCGGCGACCGCCTCGGCCTCGATGCTCGTGACGTCGAAGCTGCCCGAGGCCTCGGCCACCGCCAGGGTGCCCACCGAGCCCCGGCGCGCGACGGGCTCGAGGAAGCGGTGGCGCTGCTCGGGGGACCCGGCAACCCGGAGAGCCGGCACGAACTGGCCCGCCGTCGCCAGGAACGGTGCAGGGGAGATCGCCCGCCCGAGCTGCTCCGACACGACCGCCAGCTCCACGAAGCCGAGCCCGAGACCGCCTTCCTCCTCGCCCACCGCCATCGCCGGCCAATCCAGCTCGACCATCTTCCCCCACAGCTCCTCCGCGCCCTTCGAGCCCTCGGAGGGGTCCTCGACGACGCGGCGCACGAGCGACACGGGGCACTCGGCGTCCAGGAACTCGCGCACCGAGTCCTCTAGCGCCTTCTGCTCGTCGGTCAGCTCGAGGTCCATCGGCCTATTCGATCAGAAGCCGCGGAACTTCGGCTCGCGCCGCTCGGCGAAGGCCTTCATCCCCTCGGCGGCGTCGGAGGTGGAGACCACGATCTCCTGCGCCCAGGACTCCTCGTCGAAGGCCGTGCGCCGGTCGGACTCGAGCGAGCGGTTGAGCAACCACTTCGCCATCGAGATCGCTTTTGTGGGCCCGGCAGCAAGGCGCCCCGCGAGCTCGGCTGCCGCAGCCTCGAGCTCCTCGCGGCCCACCACCTGGTTGACCAGCCCGAGGCGCTGCGCCTCCTCGGCCGCGAGGTCGTCGCCGAAGAACACGAGCTCCTTCGCCTTCTGCAGTCCGACGATGCGCGGCAGCAGGTATGCGCCTCCCCCGTCGGGCGAGATGCCGCGCCTCACGAACACCTCGATGAAGCGCGCCTCGCGGGCGGCCACGACCAGGTCGCAGGCGAATGCCATGTGCGCCCCGATCCCCGCGGCCGTGCCGTTGACAGCCGCCACCACCGGCTTCTCGCAGTCCAAGATGGCAGCCACGAGGCGCTGGGCGCCACGCCTGATCATGCGCGAGGTCTCGCCCACGATCCTCTCCGGAGCACCCTCGGGCCGAGCCGGCGTGGCGCGCCGGGTGCCCGCCCGTAGGTCCGCGCCGGTGCAGAAGCCCTCTCCGGTCGCGCCGAGCACCACGGCCCCCACCTCGAGCGAAGCGCTCGCCTCCTCGAGGAGCGCGATGACCCGCTCGCGCTGGTCGGGGGTCATGGCGTTTCGCACCTCGGGGCGGTTCAAGGTGATCCACGACACCCTGTCGGACAAGCGGTGCAGCACCTGCTCCTCGAGCGGCTTCTCCTGCTGGTCGGTCGGCTGGTCCTGCGGGCTCACGTCCTGGTTGCTACAGCCCGGTGCCCGGCGGCGTCAACGTGAGATCGGTGAAGTGCGCTTCAGGGAGGCCGGAATTACGCTCGCCCGGCGTGGGAGACGAAGGCGCGACGGCCACGGCGACGGGCACGGAGGCGCTCCTCCAAGGGGTGAGGGTCGTCGACCTCGCCGGCGAGCCGGCCGCGTTGACCGGCCGCATCCTGAGCGACCTCGGGGCGGAGGTGGTGAAGGTCGAGACCCCCGAGGGCGACCCTCTTCGCCGGGTGACCCCTCTCGGTCCCGACGGGAGCTCGCTGCGCTTCGCCGCCTGGAACGCCGGGAAGCTCGGTGCGGTCGTGGACGGCCCCGGCGACCCGCGCCTGGCCGAGCTGCTCGCCGGCGCAGACGTGGTGCTCTGCACACCCGGCTGGCCCGGTGCGATCGAGGCGGACGCGGCACTCGCCCCGCAGGCCGTGTGGGTGATGGTCAGCGCCTTCGGTACTTCCGGGCCGCGCTCGGGCTGGAAAGCGAGCGACCTCGGGGTGATGGCCTCGACCGGCAACATGTACTGCACCGGCGACCCCGATCGGCCCCCGGTGCGCTGCACCGAGCCCACCGCGTGGGCCCACGTGGGCCCGGAGGCGGCGATGGCCGCGCTGAGCGCGCTCGCCACCGGCAGGCCTCAGGTAGTGGACGTCTCCGCCCAGGAGGCCGTCATGATCGCCTCGATGGGCAACGTGGCCCGCTTCCCCCGCACCGGCAACCGGGGGAAGCGCTCGGGCGCGAACGTCGGGGTGACGCGCGAGATCTGGCCCTGCAAGGACGGGTTCGTGTCGTTCGGGCTGCGCGGCGGCAAGGCGCGAGTCGCCAACATGCAGACCATCACCCGGCTCGTAGAGGCCGACGGGCTGGCCACCCCGGCCCTCACCGAAAGGGACTGGACCACCTACGACCACAACGTGCTCGATCCGGCGGAGCTCGACGCCATCTCGGAGCCCATCGCCGAGTACTTCTCCCGCCACACCATGTCCGAGCTATACGAGATCGCCTGCGAGACCAACCTTATGCTCGCCCCCGCCAATTCGCCGCGCGAGCTGATCGAGAGCCGTCAGCTCGAGGCGCGCGGCTTCTTCGGTGCCCTCGGCGGCTTCGAGCACTTCCCCGTTGGGTTCGTGCGGGTCGTCACCCCCGACGGCGAGAGCTATCGCCCGGGCCCCTCCGCCCCGGCCCCTACCCTCAGGAGGGCTGGGGACGAGAGCCAGACGGGCGTGCCGAGGGTGACGGGCTCGACGGGGGGGAGACAGAAGTCGCCGGTTGCTTCGCTTCCGGCGACGAGTCGCTCGCCCCAGTCGGGCCTGTTCGGACATGGCGCATGGGCGGGGACCAAGTTGGTGGAGGTGGGCACCGGGGCCGCCGGGCCGATCGCGGTGCGCTACTTCGCAGAGCACGGAGCGACGGTGGTGCGCATCGAGTCGCGCACGCGCCCTGACTTCCTCCGCACCTACGGCCTGCGGCCCGGCAATCCCTGCGGCCTCGAAGGATCGGACATGTTCGACTCGTTGAACGTCGGGAAGCTGAGCGTGACCCTCAACCTGAAGCACCCCGAGGGCCTGGCGGTGGCCAAGCGCCTCGTGTCGTGGGCCGACGCACTCGCAGAGAACTACGCCCCACGCGCCATGCGCGGCTTCGGTCTCGACTACGAGTCGCTCGTGGCGGAGAAGCCCGACCTGGTGATGGTGAGCTCGTGCCTCCAGGGCCAGACCGGACCGCACCGCGACTACCCGGGCTTCGGGGGCCAGGGCTCGGCATTGGCCGGCTACAACCTGCTCACCGGCTGGCCCGACCGCGAGCCCGTCGGCCCCTACGGGACGATCACCGACTCGCTCGCGCCGCGTTTCGTGGCGACCGCGCTCGCGGCGGGCCTTCTCTACCGCAGGCGCACCGGCTTGGGCTTGCATCTCGACGTGAGCCAGGTGGAGGCCGCTGTGTACTCGCTCTCCCCCTGGGTGCTCGACTACGTGGCGAACCGCAGGATCGTCGTGCGAGCGGGGAACCGCTCCGAGCGCTTCGTCCCTCACGGCGCGTTCGCGTGCGAGGGAGAGGACCGCTACGTGGCGATCGCCTGCTGGGACGACGAGGACTGGCGGGCGCTCGCGACCGCGATGGGCCTCGACGCGTCGCTGACCGAGCGCTTCGGGACCTTCGAGGCGCGCGCGGCCGACGTCGAGGAGATAGAGCACCTCGTCGGTGGGTGGACGGCGACGCGAAGTCACACGGAGCTCGCAGGTCAGCTCCAGGCCCTCGGGGTGGAGGCGGTGGCGGTCGCCGACCTCGCCGACGCCTGCGTCGACCCCCAGCTGCACCACCGCGGGCACTTCGTCACCCTCACGCACCCGTGCATGGGCGAGTGCGGCTACGAGCGAAACGGCTTTCGGCTCTCGGGCTCGGACGCCACCTACGAGCGCCCGGGACCGCTGCTCGGGGAGCACAACGAGCTCGTGCTCGGAGAGCTCCTCGGCATGTCCTCGTCCGAGATCGGTCGCCTCGTCGAGGAGGGGGTGCTCGACTAGGAGGCCTGCGGTCCTCTAGGAGCCCGGCGGCGGCTGCGCGATCCTCTCCTCGCGCAGCTTCACCTTCATGATCTTCCCGTTGGGCTCGCGCGGCAGGGTGTCGACGAACTCCACGGTGCGCGGGAGCTTGAAATCTGCGAGGCGTGCCCGGGTGCGCTCGACGAGAGCCTCGGCGTCCGCCGCCGCGCCGGGCCGCAGCTCCACCAACGCGTGGACCCGATGTCCCATCCGCTCGTCGGGTAGCCCGATCACCGCAGCGTCGACGACCTCGGGGTCCTCTACGAGGGCCGCCTCCACCTCGGCGGGGTAGATGTTCACCCCGCCGCTGATTATCAGGTCCATGCGCCTGTCGACCAGGAACAGGTAGCCGTCGGAGTCGAGGTAGCCGAGGTCGCCCACCGTGAAGTGGTCGCCCCGCCAAGCGCGTGCGGTCTTGTCGGGCGCGTTGTGGTACTCGAAGCGGTGACTGCCGACCATGGACACGTAGACCTCCCCGACCTCGCCTGCGGGAAGCTCCTCGGCGTTCTCACCGACGATGCGGAGCGAGATCCCGGGGAAAGGCCTGCCCACGCTCCCGGGCTTGGTGGTCCACTCCTCCGGTGAGATCGCGGTGGCGATCCCCTCGCTCGCGCCGTAGTACTCCCAGACCGTGCCCGGGGGGAAGACCTCCATGATCCGCCGCTTGACGTCGACCGGGCAGGGAGCGGCCGCGTGGAGGATCTTGCGCACGCTGGAGAGGTCGCAAGCCCTCCAGTCGGCCTCCAGGATCCGGATGAAGTTGGCGGGCACCATCTGCGAGGTGGTGACGCGCTCTTGTTGGATCAGCGCGAGTGCCTCGGTGGCGTCCCAGCGGGGCATCACGACCACGGTCCCGCCCTCGGTCATGCTCATGAGCGAGTAGGCGCTGGGCGCGGTGTGGTACATCGGCCCGCACATGAGGTGGACGTCGGCCGGCCCGAAGCCCCAGAAGGTGGCGAAGGGGCTCGGCGGGGCTTCGGCGGCCGGGCGGGGAGGCGGACGGAGGATCCCCTTCGGGCGCCCGGTCGTCCCCGAGGTGTACTGCATGGCCGTGACGGGGGTCGCGACCCAGTCCCCGGAGGGCGGCTCGTCCTCGCCGCCGCCGGAGATCGCCTCTGAGATCTCGAGCGCGGGCACGCCGGCTTCGGCTGCGGCCGCCGGGGCGACGGGTGAGCCCTCGTGCACGAGCAGCACCGAACCCGAGTCACCGAGGATGTAGGCGGCCTCGGGAGCGGTGAGGCGCGTGGAGACCGGCACGACGAGCGCCCCGAGACGCGCCACGCCGTGCCACGCGCAGAAACCCTCCATGGAGTTGTTGAGCATGACTGCCACCCTGTCGCCCGGCTCCCGGACGTAGGGCGCCACGGCGTGGGCCACGGAGTTCGACAGGCGGTCCAGCTCGCCGAAGGTGGTCCTCGTACCGCCGCACACGACTGCGACGCGGTCGGGATCGGCCCTCGCGATCGCGTACACGCCGCGCACGTACGGAGCCTCGGTGGTGCCCGCCATCAGGGAGCAAATCCTATGCCGGCAACGCCCGCCCAATCCTGAGATGCGGTAGTTCCCTTGAAGCACAGATCGTGTAGCGTTCCGCGCGATCCTCGTTCGTAGGTAGGTGCTCCGCTCGGGCAGGGGTACCCAGAACGCAACGGGGCCAGTCGGAAGGGGCGCAGAGATGTCACAAGAAGCAGCCAAGGCGTTCGCGGAGCGCCTGAAGACCGACGAGGCGTTCACGGAGGAGTTGGCGAAGGCCTCGACTCCCGAAGAGCGCCTGCGGCGGGCCAACGAGGCCGGTTACGAGGTCACCGCCGACGACATTGACGCGATCAGGTCGGATCTCGGCATCGAGGAGCTCTCCGACGAGGACTTGGAGAAGGTGGCCGGCGGGCTGTCAGATGCCCAGACGGTCGAGGTCCTTTCCTACACGATTCCCGCCACGGCCGCCGTCTCCGCCCTGATCTGACCCGGGTTGGGGGGCGCCTCCGTGCCCGGACGCTCGCTCGCTCCCACCGAGCCGAGCACCGTCCCCGTCTGGTACCGGGGAGATGCGTACCGCCAAGCCAAGGGTTTCCTGGATGCCACCCACCGGGCGTGCGCGCCCGAGGAGACGTCGGAGCGGATCTCACCCCTGCTGCCCTGGGCCGGGATCACTCGGCTGGCGGACGTCACCGGGCTCGATCGTGTCGGCGTCCCGACGATCTTGGCAATGCGACCCAACGCTCCGACACTGGCCAACTCGTCTGGGAAGGGCTTCACGCTCAGCGCCGCCAAAGTGTCGGCTGCGATGGAGGGCATCGAGCTCCACTGCGCCGAGGAGGACCACCGGTTCACGTCCGAGAGGCTGAGAGCCACGCACCGCGACCTGGTACAGGCCGGGTTGGCGATCGAGGCTGAGCTCCTGCCGCTCTCGCGCTTCTCGCTGTTCCACGAGGACGTCGCAGAGGACTGGGTGCTCGGATGGGACCTGATCGGCCAGCGCGAGATCGCGGTCCCGTTCGAGATCGTCTCCATGGCGTCCGGCCTGGAACGCCGATCGACGCACTTCAGCTTCCAGGTGGGGTCCAACGGGCTGGCATCGGGGAACGTATTCCTGGAGGCGGTGTGCTCCGGGTTGGCAGAGGTGATCGAGCGAGACGCCGTCACGACGGCGGTCTTGAGGGCGCGTCACGGACCTGGGAACCTCGAGGAGGTAGACCTCCGCACTGTCGTCTTCGACCGGGTGCGCGAGCTTCTCGCGAGACTCGAGCGCGCTGGCATCTCGCCCGTCCTGTTCGACTGCACGGCCGACACTGGTGTGCCGGCATTCATGTCCTACCTGCTGGACCGGGAAGTTCCCGCTACTGGCACCTTCCGCGGCTACGGCGCCCATCTCGATCCCGAGGTGGCGATGGTGCGTGCGTTGACCGAATCCATCCAGTCGCGAGCCGTCTACATCGCCGGGTCTCGTGACGATCTGATGGTGCTCGAGCATCGTCGCCTGCGCAGAAGCCGCGCCGGCATCCGCGCAGGCGAGGGCACACCGCAGCGAGTCGGCGAGAAAGACGCGTCGGCGATGACGAGCCAGGCGACGCAGACCTTCGAAGGTGACTGCCAAGCCATGCTCCGCGCCCTCCAGGACGTCGGGTTGAGCTCTGCCGTCGTCGTGGATCTGACCCTTCCGGAGCTCGGGATCCCGGTCGTGAAGGTCGTGGTGCCGGGCCTCGAGGGCTACAGCTCCTTTTCGTACTTCAAACCTGGCCCGCGCGGTCGGGCAGCTATCACCGGTGCTCTGGCCGGGCCGAAAGCCAGACCTTCACCGCCGATCGATCACGCACGCGGACGCGCTCCTTCGTGACACGACGCTCCTCGTCCAGCTCCGGGACCGACGGGGAAGGCGTCGCCGTGTTCATCGGCCCGAGCCTCCCGTTGGACGAGGCGCGGAAGATCCTTCCGTCTGCGACCTACCTGCCGCCGATCGCGCAAGGGGACCTTCTCTCCCTCGTGAGCTCGGCACCGTGCGGGCGCCCGTGGGCCGTGGGAATCGTCGACGGGGTCTTCTACCAATCACTGCCTGTGTGGCACAAGGAGATCCTCGCCGCTCTGGAGCGTGGAGTCCTCGTGTTCGGCTCGTCGAGCATGGGAGCGCTGCGAGCCGCCGAGTGTGCGCGCTTCGGGATGGTCGGCATCGGCGAGATCTACCGCCTCTATGCCACAGGCGCGCTCACCGACGACGACGAGGTCGCTCTCGTTCACGCGGGTGCGGAAGCTTCGTGGCGGAGCGAGACCGAGGCGTTGGTGAACGTCCGGGCCACTTGCGAGGCTGCTGTGACGGCAGGCCGCATGAGCCCCCGCGCTTGTGAGATCGTGATCGGCGCTACCAAGTCGCTGTGGTTTCCCGAACGGACCAGGGAGGCGATCCTCGAGGCTGCTGCGCGGGCAGGCCTCGCAGCCACGGAGGTCTCCACGATGAGGGACCTGTTCGAAGGAGCGTACGTCGACCTGAAGCGTGCCGATGCCTTGGCCCTGTTGGAAGCCATCTCCGGCAATGCTCGCCCCGGCGCCGGCTCTCCTGCATCGAGCGAGCAGGCACCGACAACGTCGGGTCGCGACACCGGTCGGGTGGTAGTCGCGCGGTCGATGATGTTCGATGCGCTGGCCGAGCGAGACCACCAGGTCGAATCTGAAGGTTTCGTGATCCGCGACGAGGAGATCGCCCGGTACGCCGCGCTCACTTGCCCAGATTTCGCCACCATGCGCGATCGCGCTCTCGACCGCATCCTCGTCGAGGAGCTGGCTCAGCTCTGGCAGGTGACGGCGACCTCGGAAGAAGTCGCAGCCGAGCGCAAGCGTTTCGCCGTCCGCAACCGTCTCGCCGACGCGGAGCTGGAGCAGTGGTGCCGAGACAACGACCTCGCTCCCGAGGCACTCGAACGGCTGATCGTGGCCGAGGCCCGGGCTCGGAGACTGCGCGACTGGGCGGCCATGCGGCGCGGCAAGCGCCTCCTCGTGGGACCGCTCCTCGACGAGCTCCGCCTTGCAGGAGACTACGAACGCATCAGGGACGCTGCGGCAAAGTTCGAGCGGGAGGCTCCTGCCTCCGAGGAGGTCCCGGCGCCTGGAGGCCAAGACCTCCCTGCGACGGACCTCGCAATGGACCAGCTGCGGGCCGGAGGCTGGCGCCCCGACGTGGGGTTCGAACGCTTCGCCACTGAGGCCGGCTTCCAGGACGCGAGCGATCTCGTGGAGGAGCTGGCCAGGCATTCTCGAGCGCGTGCGAGGCGCCGCCGAGCCTGGCAAGTGGCCGTATCCATGTTCGGCGAAGACGGTGAAGAGCCGTGACCAGCAACGCTCTTCCAGCGCTCCCCATGACCGCATTGTTGGCGGCTGCTTTGCGCGCGCGAGAGACAGCGCGCCCGCATCCGAGGGTGATCGACGTCGACGCCGCGAGGCTCGCAGGTCCGGAGGGGTTCGAGGTGCTCGAAGGCCTCCAGCGCGAGGTGCCCGAAGCTGCCGGGTTCGAGATGATGATCTCGCGCACGCAGTACTTCGACGGCGAATTGCGCCGGCTCTTGGCCGGCGAGAAGGACGAGGCTGTGCAGGTGGTGAAGCTCGGAGCAGGGATGGACACGAGGGAGCGGCGTCTCGGGCTACCGCATCGCATCGTGTTCTTCGAGGTGGATGACCCGCGGGTGCTCACCCTCAAGCAGCGGCGCCTCGCCGGTGCCGCGGGCAGCTCCGGCACCTCCGGCGTGGGCGATGGTCACTGCGTGGCGGTGGCGCTCGACCTCGCTCGTGAGAGCCTGAGCATCAAGCTGCCCGGAGCAGGCTTCGACCCCTACACCCCTACGATATGGATAGCAGAGGGCCTGTTGCTCTATCTCGAAGAACGCGTCGTGCACCGCATTCTCGACGACGTGAGCTCTCTGAGTCCCCCCGGCTCATGGTGCATGGCCGACCTGGTGCCTGCTGCCGCCCTGTCCTCTCCTGCCTCCGCCCACCTTCGGGCGGTGTTCGAGAAGTGGGGTGCACCGCTTCTCTTCGGGACAGCCGATCCCGCCGCTCTCTTCGCGATGCACGGGTGGGAGGTCGAGGTCGTCGAACTGCTCTCCCTGGTGCTCGGCGAAGGCCAGTCCGAGTCTGAAGAGGGCCAGATGATTCGGGGTGGGTATGTGGTGACTGCGCGCAGGAGCACGTCTCCCTACGTACCCCGAACAGCTGCTCCCGCAGCTGACTCGGCAACGAGCTCGAGAGCAGGCACAAGCCCGTGAACTTGAGAGCAGGTACACGCCCGTGAGCACGACGATGTTCCGCGAACGCGCCCTGCAGCGCGTCTCGTCCCCCGAGCAGCTCGACCAGGTGGTGCGTGCCGCCCTGCCGCTCCAGTGGGTGGCGCTCGTGACGCTGCTCACCGTGGTGGCCGCGGCCGTGATCTGGGCGGCCGTCACGACTGTGCCCACCACGTTGCCCGCCCAGGGGCTCTACCTCCCTACGGGAGGGCTCTATCCGGTCGAGACACCGCTGGCGGGCACGGTGAGCGGTCTCCCTCCGCTGCACGTGGGCGCCCGGGTGACCGACGGAGAGCCTCTGGCCACGGTCACAGCGCCGACACCGGTCGACTCTGCGACCCCGCCGCAGAGCTTCGAAGTGACCTCACCGCAAGCAGGCACGGTCGTAGACGTCAACGAGGTCTTCGGCACATACCTCGGTGTGGGACAGACGATCGCGTTGGTCGAGCCGGCCGGAAGGCCGCTCGTCGTGTACAGCTATCTACCGACCGAGAAGGCGAGCGGGCTCGCACCGGGAGTGACCGCAGAGGTGACGTTCGGAGCCGGCATCGGGGCCACCTTCGGCTACGCGAAGGGTCAGGTGCTCTCCGTGAGCCGGTACCCGGTCGACCTGGCTCACGTGACCGCTCTCACCGAGAACACCTCGGTGGTCAATGAGGTCGCCACCCTCGGTCCGGCCAAGGAGGTGATCGTCGGACTGGAGACTTCCGCTGCCCCGAGCGGGCTCGTGTGGGCCTCTGGCCATGGACCGCCGGGGAAGGTACCTCCGGGCACTCCGGTGAGCGTGAAGTTCGTCGTCGGGGCGCACCATCCGATCAGCGACGTGCTGTGAGGGGCACAGCGACGTCGACAGCTCCCCCGACCGTCGCGCGCCCACGCTCGAGACGCCGCGCGAAGACACCCTCGGTCCTGCAAATGGAGGCACTCGAGTGCGGGGCCGCGGCACTCGGCAGTGTCCTCGCTTACTACGGCAAGTGGGTCGCGCTCGAAGACCTGCGCGCTGCGTGCGGGGTGTCTCGCGACGGGTCGCGCGCTGCCAACATCCTGCGGGCTGCACGCAGCTACGGCCTGGAGGCAAAGGGCATTCGCCTCGATCCCGCGGGCCTAGGTGGGGTCACGCTGCCCATCGTCGTGTTCTGGAACTTCAACCATTTCGTCGTGGTGGACGGGACGAGCCCCAGGGGGGTCCACCTCGAGGACCCTGCCCAGGGCTCGCGCACGGTCAGCTGGGAGGAATTCGACGGGTCCTTCACCGGTGTCGCACTGACCTTCTCTCCCGGGGAGCGATTCGTCCGCGACGGATCACCTCCTTCGGCGATTCGAGGGCTGGCCTCACGGCTCGCCGGCGGCAACCCGGCTCTGGTGCTGTGTCTCCTCGCCGGTGTCGGGCTGCTCGTCCCCGGTCTTGCCGTGCCCGCGGGCGTGAGGATCTTCGTCGACCAGTACCTGGTGGGCGGAAACCGGTCGTGGCTCTGGCCGCTCGTCGCTGCCATGGGGATCGCCGCTTTGGTGCAGATCGCCTTCACGTGGCTCCAGCAGCTGGTCCTCCTGCGCCTTTCGACCAAGTTGTCGCTCTCGATGTCGACCCGGTTCTTCAACCATGTCTTGCGGCTCCCGGTGGACTTCTTCACTCAGCGTTATGCCGGCCACATCGTCAACCGTGTCCAGTTGAACGACCAGATCGCGAACCTGCTCTCGAGCCAGCTGTCCGCCACGCTTCTCGGGACCATAACGGCGGCGTTCTACCTGGTGCTCATGGGGATCTACGACTGGCAGCTGACATTGATCACGGTTGTGCTCGCTGCCGGCAACATCGTGGTCCTCCTGTGGGGAAGAAGGGCCCAGCAGGACGCCTCTCGTCGGATCGTCGCGACGCAGGGCGCCGTGCTGGCCACGGGTGTGGCGGGCCTCGTGAACATCGAAGCTCTCAAGGCGACGAGCGAAGAGACCTCTTTCTTCTCTCGCTGGGCGGGACAGCAGGCAAAGCTCGTCAATGCGCAGCAGGACCTGTCGCTGTCGGTATCGGTGTCCTCCGCTGCGCCGGTCATGCTGTCCTCGCTCGTCGCGGCCGCCGTCATCGGTATCGGAGCCTGGCAGGTCATTCGGGGAAACCTCTCCCTCGGTTCGCTCATCGCGTTTCAGGTGCTCGTCACGGGGTTTACGGGGCCTCTCGGGCAGCTCGTCGGCTTCGGCCAGACTCTGCGTCAAGCCGCTGCCACTCTCGTGAACCTCGATGACGTCCTCGAGCACCCGACCGACCCGGACTTCGACCCGCGCGAATCCGTCGAGGCACCCTCCATCGCGCTCTCCGGCCGTCTGGAGCTGCGAGACGTCACCTTCGGCTACAGCCCCCTCGAGCCGCCGTTCATCGAGGGCCTCTCCCTGGTCGTCGAGCCCGGTAGGCGGGTCGCCCTGGTGGGGGCCACGGCGAGCGGCAAGTCGACCGTCGCCCGCCTCACCGCGGGCCTCCAGCAGCCGTGGTCGGGAGCTGTCTGCTTCGACGGCACCGACCGCCGGTCGATCCCGAGAGCGGTGCTGGCCGCCTCGCTCTCCCTAGTGGACCAGGACATCCATCTGTTCGAAGGAACGGTCTGGGACAACATCACGTTGTGGGACCCCACCATCTCCGAAGAAGCCGTGGTGCGCGCCGCGATGGACGCATGCATCCATGACGACATCGTTCGTCGTCCAGGAGGCTACAGACGCTCGATCCTCGAAGGGGGAGCGGACTGGTCGGGAGGGCAGCGTCAGCGGCTCGAGATCGCCCGCGCCCTCGCTACCGACCCCGCGATCCTCATCATGGACGAGGCGACCGCTGCACTCGACGCCCTCGTCGAAGAGGAGATCGACCAGCACCTGCGGGCGCGGGGCTGTACGTGCGTCATCGTCGCTCATCGGCTTTCGACCATCAGAGACTGCGACGAGATCCTCGTGCTCGAAGCCGGCAACCCGGTCGAACGGGGCCGCCACGAAGAACTGATAGCGCTCGGCGGCAGGTACGCGGAGCTGGTGGCCGAATGACCAACCGCCCGCTCCCCGCCAACGCACCCCTCGTTCTCGACGACCCCCACCGGGCGTGGCAGCTCACGACGGGCCGGGCGCACGTCTTTGCCTTGCTCGAGGGGGCGGACTCGAAGCGCATTCCGCTCTTCTCGCTCGACGAAGGGGACGTTGCCTTTCCGGCTCCCCCGGGGTCGGGCGCAGGCTTGTTGATGGTCGGTCTGGCACCCGACACGGCCGTGGCCGCCGTGGACCTGCCCGCAGAAGGCGATGCAGAGGCGGGTACGGGCGAGGAGACAGAAGAAGGTGCCGAAGTCCGCCACCTAGCCGGTGACGAGTTGCGGCAGGTGGTGGAGTCCTGGGTGGAGCATCTGGCGGATGCGCTCGGAGACCCGAGTCCGCGTGAAGGGTCCCCGATCGGCGACGAAGCGGTCGAGTTGTCGGAAGGCGACACGGCCTGGCCGGAGCGCCGGACCATCTGGGCGAAGTCTTCGGGCGGCCTCAGCGCCATCAGTCTCTTCGGCGACGCGCCGCTCGATGGCGCTCGGTACGGCCGTGACCTCGTCGACGACCCGACCGTCGACCAGGTGGTGCCGTTGCCTGTCAACGCCTGGCTGCGCGCCGCCAAGCCGACCCGCATTTCGGTCGTTCCTGCCGCACAGGCGCTCTTGGGCCGAGAGGGATGGAAAGGGCTCGACGCTTTTCAACGTGCGGCCATGCGCCGTCTCCAGACGGTCGTCGAACGGCGTCGCCGCAAGCTCGAGAGCGCGCTCGCGGAGCGCACCGCCCAGGAGGCGCGCGTCGACGAGCGGGTCTACGGCCGTCTGTCCCGGGTGCTCGAACATGAGCAGCCCCTGGCCGGGGAGCCGTCTAGCGATGACCCGGTGCAGCGCGCGATGGCACTCGTCGCCGACTCGATGGGTGTCACTTTGGCCGCTCCGGAGAGTCTCAGTGAGGTGCAGCACCTCGAACGCGTCGAAGCCATAGCCCGAGCTTCGGGGATCCGATGGAGACGGGTGACCCTCGAGGGTCGGTGGTGGCGCCGGGACTCGGGCGCGCTCTACGTGACCCGGCTGGACGGCAGCCCCGCGGCTCTCCTCTCCCGGCGCTCCGGAGTAACCGACCTCGTCGACCCCGACTCGGGTGTCCGCCGACGGGTCACGTCGGCAGTTGCGAAGACCCTCGGCAACGAGGCGGTGATGCTCTACCGACCGCTGCCCCGAGAGCTCGTGACCGGGCGCCACGTCCTCTCCTTCCTCAGGAGGTCGACGGGGAAAGACCTTTGGCGGCTAATCGTGATCGGTGTTGCCATCGGTGTCTTGTCGCTCGTCACCCCGCTCGTGACAAAGTTCATCTTCTCGACGATCGTGCCCGACCGGCGAGCCGGTGTGCTGGTGGGTCTGACGGTGCTCCTGGTGGTATTCGCGGCATCTAGCTTCGGGTTCTCCGTGGTGCAGCGACAGGCGCTTGCGCGCATGAGCGGACACGTCGCCAATGACCTGCAGTCAGCCCTATGGGACCGTGTACTGGAAATGCCGCTCGGGTTCTTCAGGCGTTACTCGTCGGGATCTCTCGCCACGAAGGTCATGGCGGTCGACACGATCCAGCAGCTCGCGACCGCGACCGTCACCACGAGCATGCTCCTCGTGCCGGTGGGGCTCGCCAACCTGATCCTCGCCTTCTTCCTCCAGGCTCGCCTCGCTGCATTCGGTCTGGTTGCGCTCGTGGCCGGAGCCGCCGGCATTGTCGCCTTCAGCCGCACCCAGACCAGGCACCTCGCCGCGCTCACCGAGGCCCACCAGGCCGCGTTCGGGACCGCCATGCAGTTCGTCGACGGTGTCGGGAAGCTACGGGTGGCCAACGCGGAGCGCCGTGCATTTGCGAGGTGGGCCACCATCTTCGCTTCTCTGAAGGAGGCCTTCGTGGCGAGCCAGCGCGGCTTTGCGACTGTCACGGCCTTCAGCTCGGCCGGCACCGCGGTTGTGACCCTCGCTTTGTTCCTGGCGGTCGTCTCCCTGGGGGCGGGCGCGGTGACCCCCGACACGTTCATTGCCTTCAACACCGCGTTCGCCCAGGCGTTGGCGGCCACTGTCGGGCTTACCGGAGTGGCGGTGTTCCTCGCCCAGTCGAAGCCGCTGTACAACAGCGTGCGCCCAGTACTGGAGACAGCGCCGGAGCTCACCGTCACAGGCTCCGAGCCCGGACGGCTCAGCGGCTCCATCGAGGTCAGCCACGTGGGCTTTCGCTACTCGACCGATGGTCCTCTCGTGCTGGAGGACGTGTCCTTCACGGTCGAGCCCGGCAGGTTCTTGGCGCTCGTCGGTCCGTCGGGGTCAGGGAAGTCCTCGATGCTCCGCATACTTCTCGGTTTCGAGGGGCCCGAGGTGGGATCCGTGCGCTACGACGGAAAGGACCTCGACTCGCTCGACGTGGCCGCCGTGCGTCGTCAGATCGGCGTCGTGACCCAGAGCGTGCGCCTCCTGCCCGGGGACATGTTCACGAACATCGTGGGCAACCGGCCGCTCACGATGGACGACGCGTGGGAGGCCGCAGAGACCGCCGGCATAGCTGACGACATCCGGGCCATGCCCATGCAGATGCACACCTTTGTGGCTGAGGGTGCCTCGACCTTCTCGGGTGGTCAACGCCAACGCCTGCTCATCGCACGCGCGGTCGCGGCAAAACCCAAGGTCCTGTTCTTCGACGAAGCGACCAGTGCACTTGACAACCGCACACAGGCCCACGTGACCGACGCCATCGCCCGGCTTCGTGCGACCCGGGTCGTCATCGCACATCGGCTGTCGACGGTGCGGGCCGCCGACCAGATCCTCGTGCTCGACCGAGGCCGTGTTGCCGAGTCCGGCACTTACGAGGAGCTGGCAGGCGCAGGCGGGCCGTTTGCGCGTCTGACCCGGCGCCAGCTCGTGTGACCAGCGCTTCGTGTTCTTGCACTGCGACATGGTCCGACGCCCCGGGCTCTTCGCTCGAGGTGCCTGACACGGGCGTCAGGTATAAGATCGGGCCGTGCGAGCAGAGGATCTCATCCTGGTCAGCGTCGACGACCACGTGGTCGAGCCACCCGGCATGTTCGACGGGCGGGTGCCCGCCAAGTGGGTCGACCGGGCGCCGCGGGTGGTGCACAAGGATGACGGCACCGACGTCTGGTCCTATGAGGGCAACGAGATCCCCAATGTCGGGCTGAATGCCGTCGTGGGCACCCCTCCCGAGGAGTACGGGATCGAGCCCACGTCCTTCGCAGAGATGCGCCCCGGCTGCTACGACATCGATGAGCGAGTGCGAGACATGAACGTCAACGGCGTCCTCGGCTCGATGTGCTTCCCCTCCTTCGTCCAGTTCTGCGGGCAGCTCTTCGCGCGCACCGAGGACAAGGAGTTGGCGCTCGCCATGGTGCGCGCCTACAACGACTGGCACATCGAGTCCTGGTGCGGCGCCCACCCCGGGCGCTTCATCCCGCTGTCCATCCCGCCCATCTGGGAGCCCGAGCTCATGGCTGCCGAGGTGCGCCGCGTCGCCGAAAAGGGCTGCCACGCGGTGACGTTCTCCGAGAACCCCTCCAAGCTGGGCTGGCCGAGCTTCCACAGCCCCCACTGGGACCCCTTCTTCTCCGCATGCGAGGAGACGGGCACCGTGGTGTGCCTGCACATCGGCTCCTCCTCGACCCTCGCCATCACCGCCCCCGACGCACCCTTCGACGTGCTGATCGCCCTCCAGCCGGTGAACATCATCCAGTGCGCGGCGGACCTGCTGTTCTCGCCCGTGCTTCGCAAGTACCCCGACCTGCGCGTCGCTCTCAGCGAGGGGGGGATCGGGTGGATCCCCTACTTCTTGGAGCGCGTCGACTACGTCTTCCAGCACCACCACGCCTGGACCGGCCAGGACTTCGGCGACAAGCTGCCCAGCCAGGTCTTCAAGGAGCAGATCGTCACCTGCTTCATCGACGACGCCTTCGGCGTGGAGAGCCGCAGGCACCTGGAGCTCGACAACGTCTGCTGGGAGTGCGACTACCCCCACTCGGACTCCACCTGGCCCAACGCCCCGGAGATGGCGATGAAGTACCTCGACGGGGTGCCCGACGACGAGGTCGACAAGATCACGCACGCGAACGCCATGCGGCTCTTCCGGTTCGACCCGTTCTCGGTGAGGCCCAGAGAGAAGTGCACGGTCGGAGCGCTTCGGGCCGAGGCGACCGACGTCGACGTCTCGCTTCGACCCAGGCGCCACTCCGGCGAGAAGCACAAGACGCTCGCGGCCGACCTGAGCTCGATAGCCGCGCGCAGCAGCTGACCCGGCCGGGCACGGCGACATGGTGGACCTGACCCGCGTGCCGGTGCTGGCCGGTGCCGGCCAGCTGACGAATCGCGAGGAGGACCCGCTTCGCGCTCCTGACCCGTTCGCACTCATGCAGGAGGCGGCGACCCTGGCCGCAGCTTCTGCGGGCGCCCGAGGGGAGAGCTCTGCGGCCGGGCTGCTCGAAGAGCTCAGCCACCTCTGGACGGTGCACTCGCTCTCGCTCCGCCACGGCGACCCCGCGGGCTTCCTGGCCGGTCGCCTCGGGGCGGACCGGGCCGAGACGCGCTGCTCGGGCATGGGCGGGTCGATCCCCCAGTGGCTGGTCGACCGCGCCGCGGAGCTCGTGGTCACCGGGACGCGCCCGGTGGTCCTGATCGTCGGGGCGGAGGCACTCGCGACGCGCAAGCGCGCCAAGCGGGCGGGGGAGAGCCTCGACTGGCCGTCGGCGCCGGGCTGGCCCGATACCTGGCCCTCGATCGAGCCCGACCTCGGCGTGCACCCGGTCGAGCGGGCCCACGGGCTCCACCAGGCGACTGGCATCTACGCGCTCTTGGAGACCGCCCTCGCGCACAGCAGCGCGCAGGATCCGGCCGAGCACGCTGCGGCGATGGGCGAGCTCATGGCGAAGTTCAACGCCGTCGCCGCGCAGAACCCGCATTCGTGGTTCGCGACGTGCCGCGACGGCGAGGAGATCACGACCGTCACCGCAGACAACCGCATGATCTACTTCCCGTACCCGAAGTACCTGAACGCTGTGATGGACGTCGACATGGGCGCCGCGGTGATCGTCACCGACGCAAAGACCGCCCGGGAGTGGGGACTCGCCTCCGACGAGGTCGCCTACGTATCGGGATGGGCCGACGCGCACGAGCTCTGGTACGTCTCCGAGCGACCTCACGTCGAGCGTTCCGAGGCGCTGCCGGTCTGCGCGCAAGCCGCTCTAGGCATCGCCTCGATGTCCGTGGAGGAGGTCTCCGCGTTCGACCTCTACTCCTGCTTCCCGAGCTCGGTGGAGGTGGCGCGCGACTGCCTCGGAATACCGCCCGGCGACCCGCGCCCGCTCACCCTCACCGGGGGCCTGCCCTACCACGGCGGTCCCGGCAGCAATTACGTGACCCACGCCCTCGCCAACATGCTCGAGCGCCTGCGGTCCGGCGCGCAAGAGAGCGTGCTCGTGCACGGCAACGGCTACTACCTCACCAAGCACGCCGTCGGCGTCTACACCCGCCGTCCTCCCGAAGAGGACCCCCAGCCCGCGTCGGGCCTCCAGAAGCTCGCCGATGCAGCTGCGAAGCCGCTCGAGATCGACCCCGCCGCCGAAGGCACCGGCGAGGTCGTCGCGTACACTGCGCCCTACACGAGGGACGGGGATCCCGAAGCTGCCATCGTGCTCGTGGACCTCGGAGGCAGGCGCACCGTGGCGCGCGCGGACGGCGGGCTCACAGAAGCGCTCGTCGAGCACGACGGCGTGGGATCCAAGGTGGCGGTGTCGTCGACTCCGGAGGGCAACGCAGCCACCGCGTAGTTCGACGCTGTCCCGTGATCCGAGCCGGCTGACGGTACTATCGCCGCTGTCCCGAGGCGCGGCGACGGGGAGGGGACGAGGCGAATTGCTCGAGCTCGTGATCGTGGACACCGTCGTCGTGGTGCTGCTGGCAGGGCTCGTCGCAGGGCTGCTCCGCAGCCACGCCGACATCCTGCGTGCGCTGCACTCGCTCGGCGTCGGCGTGGGCGATCCCTCCTCGGGCGAGCCCGCGGACGCCGACGGGCCCGACTCGGTGACGGACGGCGACCACCCCGGACGCCAGAGCCGGGACCGCACCGCAGCCCGTTTCCATCTCGGGACGGCCATGCCCGCGGGACGCGACTCCGTCTCGGCCCATGACCTCACCGGGGTGGGGGCCGACGGGGAGGCGCTCCACATCCCGGTCACCCACACACAGCACTTCACCCTTCTCGCGTTCCTCACGAGCGGCTGCACGACGTGCACTGGCTTCTGGGATGCTCTCGCCGAGCCGGAGCGTCGGGGACTACCGGCCGAGGTTCGCCCCGTGATCGTCACCAAGGGGCCGGAGCTCGAGCTCCCCGCTGAGGTCCGAAGCCGCGCCCCGTCGGACGTGGCCGTCGTCATGTCGAGCAAGGCGTGGGACGACTACGAGGTCCCCGGTTCGCCGTTCTTCGTTCTCGTGGACGGGCGGCGGTCCGAGCGCGCAGGAGAAGGGGTCGGACGGCGCTTCGAGCAGGTGGCCGAGCTGGTCAAGCGTGCCCTGGCGGACGCACGGTCCGCAGAAGGCCCTTCCGGTCGGGGCCCGAGCGCGCGCATCGCGTTCGCCGGGGGTCTGGACGGAGGCGCGCGCGAGGCACTCAACGACCGTGACCTGATGGCAGCGGGCATCCACCCGGGTCACCCGAGCCTGTACCCGAGCAGCCTCGACGAGGTCGTCGCAGGTCCACCCGTACCCGGAGGATCCGAGGGACAGTGGGACGGGCGCCTAGACGACCATCGAGGGCGGGACTAGGCACAGGCGGACCGAGGGGGGTCGGGTTGCCAACGCTCCGCTCCAGAGGCATAAGCGTTCGTTTACCGGCCGGGTTCGAAGGGCGCATATTCCAGCGACGGCCTGTCGGGGAAGAGGTGCCGAGACCGGTCGCCCAGTTCGCGACCTTCCCGATCCCGCCCGGCACCGCAGACTTCGGGAGCCGGGCGGTGACGGAGATGTCGGGCACCGACGTGTTCGTCGTCCTCTTCGAGTACGGGCCCGAGAGCCTCGGCAGGGTGCTGTTCGCCCGACAGGGCATGCCGCGCCATCTCGAAGCCCGCGATTTCAGTCCGTACACGCTGCGCCGGGGACTCGGGGGGCAGGCCGGGACTCAGTGGTTCTTCACCCAGTCTGGAAGGCCGTTCACGATGTACGCCGTCCTCGGGAGCTACGCGAACCGCCATGCGCTGGTCCCCCTCGTGAACGGCCTGCTCGCCCAGATCGTCGTCGAGCCGACCGTGGCGCCGGCTCGAGCGTGACGTGACCCTCGTCGGTCTCTACCTGGTGGGGTGCGCGCTCTTGGTCGTCGCCGGTACTTCCAAGGCCATCCGGCCTCAGACGACGACCAAGGCCCTGGCCCTGCTTCTCCCTCGGCTCGGCGACCCGTGGGCGCAGCCGGCGGTGCGTGGTGTTGCTGCCGCCGAAGCGGCGCTCGGCGCCGCCGGCGCCCTGCTTCCCGAGCGGGTCCCGGCAGCACTTGTCGCTGCGTCCTTCGCGGCCTTCGCGGCTTTCGTGCTCTACGTGCGCCGGCACGGCGGGGTTCTCGCCTCGTGCGGGTGCTTCTCGACTCCCGACACGCCTCCGACTAGGAGCCACGTGGTGATCGACCTCGGTCTGGCGGCCTGCGCGGCGACCGTGAGCGCCGATGGCTCCACGCAGAGCTTGGGTGCGTATCTCGCCCGCCAGCCGCTCGACGGCGTGCCCCTCGTGGCCTCGTGCGCGCTGTGCGCCTGGGCGGTGGTCCTGGTCCTCGTCGACCTGCCCCGGCTTGCACGGCGGCGCGAGGCGTTGGACCCCAACCCCTGACCCGTGAGGGCCATCGACCAATGAACAGCGCTTTCGTCGACCGGGTGGCGGGGTTCTTGGAGACGAGGATGTCGCGCCGCAGCGTCTTCGTGCGCTCCGCTTTCGTCGGCAGCGCCGTCGCCGTGGGCGGGACGGAGTTCGTTCTCAGGCCCCAGAGCGCGTACGCCGCCATCTGCATCTGCGGCAACCCCGGGTGTGGGTGCGGATCGACCTGCTGTGACGGCTTCAGCGAGTTCTGTTGCGTGCTCAACGGCGGCTACAACTACTGCCCGAGCAACAGCGTCATAGGCGGGTGGTGGAAAGCCGACGGTTCGGCCTACTGCGTCGGGCCCCGCTACTACATGGACTGCAACGCCACTTGCAACTGCACCACCGGCTGCGGGAACGGCTACCAGTTCTGCGACACCGACTGCGACGGCGTCGGCTGCGACTGCGCTGGCGGCGACTGCGGCAACTGGGTGACCGGGTGCTTCCAGTTCCGCTACGGGCAGTGCAACCAGGACGTCGCGTGCATGGGCCGCATCGTCTGCCGCGTCGTCTCGTGCGTGGCGCCTTGGGAGATCGACTCGACGTGCACCACCACTAACGCGCAGGACGACTCGACCGCGAACATGAACGCGCCGTGCAACACAGCCGTACCAGCCCCGCCACCTACGCAACTGGAGGAAGAAGTGCCCACACCAATCACCCTGACATCGCCCCAGGGGACGGAGCACGTCTTCTGGATCCGCCCCACCGACGGCCACATGATCGAAACGGTGGGTGCGCCGTGGAACAGCTACGACCACTCGTCCTACGCGATCGGCGGTGTCGGGAGCCTCAACTCGCTCGAGCTCGTGACCGGCAATTTCGCGGCCAACGACTTCGATTTCCGGGCCACCGACTCCAAGGGAAGCCTGTGGCAGATCGTGAACGACCACAAGGGAGGGGACGGATGGTCCTTCTACCAGCTCGCCTGACCTGCGCTGCGTGTCGGCCGGCACGCCCGGCCGCCGGGGGTGACCTCCGACGCGTGCGACAGGGCCGGAGACCGAGAGGAGCGAAATGAACAGTCTCCTAGCGATCCTGGCCGGCTGCGTCGCCGTCCTCGCCGCGACGCGCTCTACCTGGTCGCCCTGCGGCCTCTCGATGCTCTCGACTATCACGCCGCTGGCCGAGAAGGGCCGGCGCCACAGATACGCGGCGACAGCGTCGTGGTTCTTCACCGGGAACCTGTCGGGTGGCGCCTGCCTCGGTGCCGCGTGCGCCGCACTCGCCGCCGCGTACGGGGCGATCGGCGTCCCCCACTTGGTCACCGCGGCCGTCGCTGCCACGGCCGCGCTCGTCTGCGCGGCGTCCGAAAGCACTGTCACCGGGCTCGGGCTCCCGGTCCACCGCCGCCAGGTGAACGAGAGGTGGCTGGACTCCTACCGCCCCTGGGTCTACGGGTTCGGGTTCGGCTGGCAGACCGGCTTCGGCCTCGCCACCTACATCGCCACCTCGGCCGTGTACCTGATGATCCTCCTCGGCGTCCTCAGCGCCTCTCCCCTGTCCGCCTTCGTCGCCGGCGTGCTCTTCGGCCTCGTGCGCGGGCTCAGCGTGCTCTTGGGCAGGAGCGTGAGGAGCCCCGAGGCTCTTCGGGGGCTCCACAGGCAGCTCTCGCGCATCGACCCGGTCTCGAGGCAAGTGGCCGCATGGTCGCAGCTGGCGGTGTTCGTGCTGCTCGTGGGCTCCGCGTCCGTGGCCGCGTCCGTGGCGGCGGCTGGCGCGGCAGGCGTCTTCGTCCTCCTCGCTTACGCGGGGACGAGCCTGAGGCCCCGTCAGTCCTCGAGCGAGAGCGCCTGCTCCGGGCAGTTGTCGACCGCGTCGGCCGCGTCCTTCTCGCGCCCCTCCGGCACCTCGTCGACGAGCAGCACGCAGTGCCCGAAGTCGTCGGAGTCGAAGACGTCGGGCGCCAGCGCGTAGCAGCGCCCGTGGCCCTGGCAGGCGTCAGGGTCGAGCTTTATCCGCATCTGCGGCCCAGCCGGATCAGTTCGGGGACTCGAACTCGAGCGGGAGCGTGTGCAGCGAGCGGAGCCCGGGGGTGTACTCGAGCACCGTGCCGGGCACCAACCGGTAGTCGGGGATGCGCTTGTGGAACTCCCGCAGCGCTACCCGAAGCTCCAACCGGGCGAGGTGCGAGCCGAGGCAGCGGTGCACCCCGCCTCCGAAGGCGAGGTGGGGATTCGGGTTTCGGCGCAGGTCGACCTCGTCGACGCCGGGGTGGGCCGTGTCGTCGGTGTTGGCAGAGGCCAACAGCAACATCACCTGCTCACCCTTCTTGACGGGGCAGCCCCCGAAGGACACGTCCTGGGTGGCGACCCGGGGCACGGCCGGCACGGGGCTCTCCCATCGAAGAAGCTCCTCCACCGCCGAGGGGATCGCCGAGGGGTCGTCCACTAGGAGCCGGCGCTGCTCGGGCTCCTGGGCCAGGTAGGCGAAGAAGCAGTCGAGAGAGTCGGTGACGGTGTCGAGGCCCGCGATTATGAAGAGGAAGCAGATGTCCATGACCTCTTCGTCGGTCAGGCGCTCGGAGTCGACCTCGCTCGCGATGATCTGCGCAAGGAGGTCGTCCGTCGGCGACTTACGGCGTTGCTCGAGGACCTTCTCGAAGTAGCTGTAGACGCCCTCCCCCGCGGCGCGCCGGTAGGGGGCCTGCTCGTCAAGGGTGACGCCGGGCGGGCGGATGATGTCGTCCTTGAGCTTCAGGAACATATCGAGGTCTTCATAGGGCAGACCCATGAGGCGCAGGAAGACTGTGCACGGGAGGGGGACCGCGAACTCCTCGTGGAGGTCGCAGGTGCCGCGCGAGGCGAAGGTGTCGATCAGCTTGCCCACGAGAGCCACGACCTCGTCCTCGAGCAGCGCCATCTTCTTGGGCGCGAAGAGCGGGTCGAGGATCCGCCGGTACTTGACGTGTTGCGGCGGGTCGATCTGGAGCGGGATCAGCGGACGCACGTTGCCGAGGTCCATCGGTACCTCGTTCCACGAGAACATGGCAGTGCGCCGAAGTGCCTCCTCCACGTCCTCGCGCCGGGTCACCAAGGTGAACATCTCTCCGATGCGGTGCACCGGCTCCTCGCGCAGCTGGCGCGCTATCGCCCGAGGATCGTCGGATCGAGCCAGGTCCGCGACCGTGGCCGCCGAAGGGCTGTGGGACTCGTCGGAAGTCATCGCGATCGGCCTTCCCTTTCTGTGCCGGGCGTCCGGTCCGCCGGCTCCGGGCCGGCCATCTCGACAGCCACCCCAGAGGTCGCCCGAAACTCCCCCCCAAGGCCACGAAGTCTAGCGTTTCCTGACGCAGATGTCAGGTATGACGGCCGTGTCAGCCCCCGCCTGGGTCCTGGTCAGGGCCCCTGCGTGGCCAGGCAGATCCGGCAGGCCTCCAGGTGCGCCACCGCACCCGCTCCGAGCACCCTCAGCCCTTCGGTGTGGTGGGCGATGATCGGGCACGCGGGCAGGTGGTAGACGCTCCCGGTGGAGGTGACCACGTAGGTGGCGCCGACCGCTCTGGACACCTCGCCGGTGGAGCCAGGGGCGGCCGCGCCGCCGGGGTGGGCTCCCGCCTGCGCGACGGACGACCCTGCGGGCTGCGGCGAGCCCTCGGCCGCCGGCGCCGGCGTCCAGCCGTTGCCGTCACCCAAGCGCTGCGCGATCGCGTGGAGCGTGGCCTGCATGACCTGGAGCTGCTCGTCGTGGTGGTGGTCGGCCTGGTCGTAGAGACGGTAGAGCCAGTGCGCCCAGTAGAGGAGGCCGCCGAGGAGCATGCAGCCGAGCCCGGCGAACGACCCGCTCACGAGGTACGGGATCTGCTGCTGCACGTACGGGGTGTGCGCCGAGCCGTACCAGGCGATCAGGATGAGCACGATCCCGAGCGGCACGAGGATCGAGCCGGCCACTATCTGCCAGGTGTTGCGCAGGTCTATCCGGTTGTGCTCGCCGTCAGGCGGCCGGCGCCGCAACAGGCGCTCGAACAGCCCTCCTCCTCTGCCGGAGCCTCCCCCGCCGCCCTCGGAGGGCGGGACGTCCTCGTGGTCCTCGGCCGCGCCCGGCCCCTCGTAGCTCCACGAGGTCGGCGCCGGCGCCTCTTCGGCGGGCGCCCCCTGCGGGGACCAGGGCTCAGCGGGGCCCTGCTTCGTGCCGGGTATCACCCTGACGGTCTCGGTCATCTCCCCCTGCCTGAAAGGAACTGCCAGCGAGCCGCCAGCAGCATCGGATACGCGGTGATCACGCACAGCACGAGGGCAACCACCAGCCAGCCGACCGGTGCCGGGATGCCGAACGGCAGCCGGTCGGAGGTCCTCGCCCCGAGCGACTGCGGCGAGGTGGCCGTGCCCGGCGAGCCGTTCGTGCCAGGCGCCCCGAAGGTGGTCGACGAACCGGCCGGGAAGGACGAGCCGAGCGTGCTGAGCCCGAGCTGGAGGTCCCCGCCCGGGAGCGAGGAGAGCGCCGAGCTCGGGGACGAGGCCGGCACCTGGGTGGCCTGCACGTCGCTCGTGGCGGAGCCGAGCGTGATCGAGGTGGTGGCGGTGTACGTGCCCGCCGGGAGCGCTTGGTTGCCGAGACCCCCGTAGTCGTTTTTACCGCTGCCGCACGTGGGGCTCGGGGGTACCTGGACGCAGACCGGGACGGTCGGCTCCCCCTGGACGTAGGGGACGTTGAACTGGTGGACGAAGCTGATCACGAGCCCGCCGGCGTTGGACGTGCCCTCGGCGCCGTTGGTGTTGGTGGCCGGGTCGAGCAGGCGCACGCTGATCCCGTCCTGGGCAAAGGTGGCGTTGAGCGAGTTCTGAGCCTGCTGGGGGGTCACGCCCGTCGACGAGGTGCTCGTGCCCGACACGTGCACGCCCTGGTTGTCGATGTAGGCGGGCTGGCTGTCGACCGTCACTCCCGCGAGGTGGAACGAGGAGGTCGGGCTCCCCGTGTTGCCGTCGGAGCTCGCGCCGGCGCTCGAGGTGATCTGGCTGATGTCGAGGACGCCCGCGACGTCGATGGTCTTCAGGACGTCGGTCGCCGTGCCGGTGATCTGCGCCTGGCCGATGTTCACGCCGTTGGTGGACTGTATCGAGCCGATGTCGAGCATCGGGCCCGATGAGTCACTGAGCAGCGAGCCGTTCGAGGAAGCGGCCGGCCCCAGGTGGGCGAGCGAGGAGTTGGTGCTCGAGGGAGGCGAGGTCTGGAGGTCGCTGATGGTCGCAGTAACGCTCGCGCCGTTCTCGTCGGCGTGCGCCGTGCCGCTGGCGACGTTCGGTGCGATCGGCACGCCGGCCGGTGGTGTGCCGCCGAAGCTCGCGTCCTGCCCGTGTCCCGGAACCGCTGGGTATTCGGCCTCCGCGAGCAAGGGGTCGTTGGTGAGGAGGAGGTTCCCTATGGTCGGGGCCGACGTCAGCTGCGACGGGGCGAACTCCGACAGGAGGCTGCCGAAGTGGCCGAGGATGTCACCTGGGTAGTACGGGGTGCCGATCGCGTTCACGACTGGGCCCTGCTGCACGAGGGTCCTGGCGAAGGGCACGTCTTCCTCCAGCAGGTTCTGGTTGGGCAGGGGGAACATGCCTGGGATGTCGAAGGCGTACTGGACGCCGAGCGCCTGGACGGTCGCCGTGTAGCCGCTTATCTGGGTGGCGTTCGAGGAGTCGTCTGCGTGAGCCGCAGGGGCGAAGGCGATGGCGGCCGCGGCGGTCGCACCCGTCGACAGCAGCGCCGCGCAGGCCAACCTCCTGAGTGTCGAGGTCCCGTTCCTCATCTGCCCACCTCCCGTCGCCGATTCTCCCACTTCCCGTGCTTCTCGACCTCTCCCGTACGCCACGCCCGCCCGGCACCCGGGGCTCGCGCTGTCGGTGTGTAGAGCGTCCTCGTGTACAGCACGGTCCTCAACCTCCCAGGTATGCGGACACGAGCCCGCCCTCACGGACGTCGCCCGGCTCGCCGACGTCGACAATGGTTCCCTTGTCCATCACGTAGACGTAGTCGGCCAGCTCGAGTGCGGCGTCGACGTACTGCTCCACGAGCAGGATGCTCGTGCCGGCCTCCGCCCGGGCCTTCAGCGCGTCGAAGAGCTGTCCGACGATGAGCGGGGCCAGCCCCATCGAGATCTCGTCCACCATGAGCAGTCGCGGCCGCGACAGCAACGCCCGCGCCAGCGCGAGCATCTGCTGCTCGCCCCCCGACAGGGTGCCGGCCAGCTGCTTGAGGCGGGTGGCGAGCGGGGGGAAGATCTGCACGGCCTCGGCGACCGGGTCGACGTCCTCGCCTATCGCGTACCGCACCATCTCGAGGTTCTCCTGGACCGACAGGCTGGGAAAGATCCCCCTGCCCTCGGGCACGTGGACCACGCCGAGGCGCGCTATCGCGTGCGGCGGGCGCCGATCCACGCGCAGCCCCGACACGAGGATGTGGCCGCTCGTGGGGCGCACCAATCCCGACACGGCGCGAAGCGTGGTGCTCTTGCCTGCGCCGTTCGGACCGAGCAGCGCCACCACCGCGCCCTCGGGTACCACGAGGGACACTCCCGCGAGCGCGCGCATAGCGCCGTAGTGGACCCACAGGTCGTCGAGCTCGAGCACCGCCGCGGCGCCGTTTCGCTCAGGCGACATCGGTCTCTCCGAGGTACGCGGCGCGCACCGAAGGGTCTGCGCGGATCTCCGCCGGCGTGCCGCAGGCGATGCGGCGGCCGAAGTCCAGAACGGTGATGTGGTCGCACACCTCCATGACGAGCGACATGTCGTGCTCCACCAGGAGCACCGCCGGCTCGCCCGACCCGTGCGCGCCGGCGACAGTGCGCAGGACCTCGCAGAAGCGCGCCGTCTCGGCGGCGTCGAGCCCCGAGCTCGGCTCGTCGAGCAGCAGCACCCGCGGGTCGGTGCACAGCGCCCGCCCGAGCTCGACCATGCGGCCCTGACCGGTCGGCAGCACCCCGGCCTGGAGCCCGGCGATCCGCCAGAGGTCGAGCATCTCCATGACCTGAGACACCTTGCGCCGCCGCTCCGCCCGCCCGCGGCCCAGCACCGCGCCGGGGTGGCAGGCCTCCCAGGCCGCGACGAGGTTGTCCTCGACGCTCATGCGAACGAAGAGCTCGAGACGCTGGAAGGTACGCGCTATGCCGGCGCGGCCCCGGCGGTGCGGGGGCCACCTGGTGATGTCGTCGCCGTCGAGGCCGACCCTCCCGCTGCTCGGGGTGATCAGCCCGGTGAGGACGTTGAACATCGTCGTCTTGCCCGCTCCGTTGGGACCGATCAGGCCGGTGATCTCCCCGGCGGGCACAGCCAGGTCTACGTCGTCCAGAGCGTGCAGGCCCCCGAAGCGCACCGATACACCCGAGGCCTCGAGGAGGGCTGACGTCGCCGTCGCCGTCGCCGTGACGGCGATCGGCGCAGTCACCGGCTCGCCGCTGAGCCGGGTCTGCGTCGTGGCGGCGGAGGGGTGATCAGCGTCCACTGGTCACCTCCAACTGCTTGTGGGTGGCGAGCACCGGTTCGTGCATGGCGAGCAGGGGCTCGAGCACGAGCGGCCTTCGCGGCCGGGGCCGCAGCACTGTGAAGCACTTGCGCGCCTGGGCCACGGACACCGCCACGGTGCCCTCGGGGGTAGAGGCCAGGCCGACCACGCCGGCGGCCACCCCGAGCGAGATGTAGTTGACCACGTCCACCGGGATCGGCAGGTGCTGGATGCCGAAGACGGCGCCGGCTATCACCGCGCCGCTGATCATGGTGCGGCCGCCGAGCACCACGAGCAGCAGCAGCTCGAGCGAGACCGAGAACTGGAAGTCCATCGGGTTGATCGCCTGGACGTAGGAGCCGTAAAAGGCGCCGCCAAGGGCGGCGATCGCCCCGCAGACAGCGAAGGTGACGAGCTTGGTGACGGTGAGGTTGACCCCGAGCGTCGACGCCGCAACCGGCGAGTCGCGCAAGATGTGCAGGCGCCTGCCTACAGGTCCGCGGTTCAAGAAGTACGAGGCGGTGGCTAGCACCGCGAACACCACCGTCACGAGCTCGTAGAGGCCGATGCGCCCCGTGAACGAGACGCCCAGGATGCGCGGGCGCGCGTCGGTCATCCCGGTGAGGCCTCCGCTCACGTCGGGCCGGTTGAACACGACGTTGTCCATGATCAGCGCGAAGGCCAGCGTGGCGATCATCAGGTAGAGCCCCGAGAGCCGAAGCGAAGCCAGGCCGACCAGCAGCCCGAGGCCCACCGAGATCGCCATCCCGACGAGGGTGGCGCTCACGAAGCTCTGGCCGTGGGCGCCGGCCAGATGCCCGACGCAGAAAGCGCCCACTCCCACGAAGCTGAACTGGCAGAGCGAGATCTGCCCCGCCCAGCCCGAGAGCACGACGAGCGTGAGGGCGACCATCGCAAAGATGGCGCCGATGGTCACGTCGCCGAGCCTCGGCCCCGGCACGGCGATCGGGAGCAGTACCGCCAGGACGAAGCCGATCAGCCCGATCCCGAGCGGCCGAAGTGCGCGGCCGCCCGAGCGCGACCGGCCCGGGACCCCCGACGTCGTGGCGGGCACGGAAGAGGTCTCGTCGGTCGTGCTGGCCGCCATCGGACGCACCGCCACCCCGGCCTCCTTGAGCCGGTTCCCGAGCACGATGAGCAGGACGAAGAGCGCGATGTAGGGGATGGCCGTCTCGAGGTCGGCGACCGTGCCCGAGCTCGACCACCGTGAGAGCACGCTCTGGGTGATTCCGAGCACCAGAGCGCCGCCGAACGCCCACGGCAGGCCGAAGACGAACCCGAGCACCGCCGGGGCGAACACGTAGATGACCACCACGACGAGCTGGTAGACGTCGAGACCCTGGGAGGGGCTCAAGAGGACCCCGACGAGCGCCCCGAACATCGAGGACACGATCCACGCGCCGCGCCTCACGCTGCCGGCGTTCACCCCGATGATCTCCGCCAGGTCGCCGTTGTCGACCACCGCCCTCGTGGCGGTGCCGAAGCGGGTGTGGCGTAGCAGCCACCAGAGGCCCGCGCCCATGGCGAGCGACACGAGCAGGGTGCCGAGCTGGTCCCAGCCGACGTGCAGGTTCCCGCTGAGCAGGAAGGTGGAGCGAGGGAAGATGCTCTGGAGCTGGCGGTCGACGCCCCCCCATATGAGTGTCGCGCCCACCTCGAGGACCGCGAGCATGGCCAGGGTCACCACCATCGGGATCTCGGCCGAGGCACCGGCGAAGGCGCGGAATATCCCCTCGAAGACCAGCCCGAGCACCGGGGCCACCACGAGGAGCAGGATCGGCAGCGCCACCCACGCGGTGAGGTGCCACGAGTCGTGCAGCTGCCAGTAGGTGAAGGCGCAGAACATCGCCACCGCGCCGTAGGCGAAGTTGAAGATCCCGGTCGTCTTGTAGGTGAGCACCACGCCCATGGTCGCGAGGCCGTAGATGCTGCCCGAGAAGACCCCTATGACTATGAACGGCCAGAGCGTGCCCATGGGCGTGTAGGTGCTACCCGTCGCCTACGACGACGCCTGCACGAGCTGGCCACCGCAGAACAGGCCCGACGACGGACCCTTGCGCACGAAGGCGTTGCCCTTCACCTGGACGTCTACCGAGCAGGGGATGCTGTTGTGGTTGGAAGGCGTGATCGGTCCGAGCGCCCCCCCGCCGGTCCACCCCGTGATCCCGTCCATCACCTTCGTGACCGAGGCACGCGTCGGGTTGTGGCCGCTCGCGATGAGCGAGTAGATGAGCAGCTGCGCGGCCTCCCAGGACAGGAAGCCGAAGCCGCTCGGTTGCTGGCCGGGCTCGTAGGTGGCGAGCTGCTTCTGGTAGAGCTGCACTGTCGGGTTGGGCTCGTTGAGCGGGATGAAAGGCAACCCGATGATGAGCCCCTGGGCCGCGCTCTCACCGGCCGTGGAGATCTGGTCCGGGGTGTACCCGTCGAAAGTCGTGTCGGTGTAGCCCATAGTGAACGACTGCTGCTGCATGGCCTGGAGCATCTTGGCGTTTCCGGTCACGTCCAGGGTCGTGAAGACGCCATTGCAGCCGTTACTGCGCATCTGGGCCACGTCGCTCTCGAGCGAGGCCGTCGCTGGCGAGATCGAGAAGTCCGTGTAGCAGACGGTTCCGCCGAAGTCGTGCTGGTAGACGTACTCGAACTGCTCTGCCGCCTGGGAGCTAATGGCGATGTTGTACGCGAGGAGAGCCATCTTCGTCGGGAAGTACCCGCCCGCCTTGGCGAGTGCGAAGGTCGTGTCGCCGATGTAGTAAGGGCCGCTGGGCGAGCCACTGGGGTCGTCGCAGCTCCCGCCGGCCGCCGACCAGTACGTCGCCGACTCGCTGCGGTTGCAGTCGATGGCGAAGCCGAAGTCGGGGGTGCCGGCCTGGACCATCTGTGGCACGCCTCCGCCATCGGAGTCGGAGGTGGACCCGGCGAACGCGAGCACCTTGGGGATGAGGTCTCCGACGTCGGAGGCGTTGGTAGAGGAGTCCTGTTGGTCGTCCTCTACGTCGAGGCTGAGCTTGCGCCCGCAGATCCCGCCGGCCGCGTTCACCGCGCCGAACAGCGCCTCGACCGCCTGCGGGCCCTGGGGGAAGCTCCCCGACAGCGGCCCGGTCAGGCCGCTCACGTTGCCGATCGTGATGGAGCTCGGGGTGACACCGGGAGCGGAGGCGGTGTTACCCGCGCTGCCCGAGCAGTCGCCCGCCTCGGAGGCCGGGTCGAAGCTGTAGGAAGCCGGGGGCGGTGCGCTGCCCCCACCGCCGTTCGAGCCTGCAGTGGACCCGCCTCCGCTCGATCCGCCGGTCGAGCCCGCGGAGCCGCCCGTGCTCGAGCCGCCGGTGGAGCCGGCGGAGCCGGCGGAGCCGCCGGCGGCGCCCGTGCCGCCCGAGGCGCCGGTCGCCGTGCCGTTCCCGCCCTGGCCGACGCCCGTGTCGGCCCCGAGGTAGGGGCTCACCCGCGCGCCGCAGCCTGCCAGCAGGACCACCACGGGCACTGCCACGAGCAACGCCCGCATGCGGTCACTGCGCTTGGTGCGCTGCCTCCCCCTCGTCACATACCCTCCTCGGCAAAAGCGGCGCCGGAGTTCACCAAGGTCGTCCCAACGCCGTCCCACCCCTCGCCACCGGGTGCCCCCAGAGCCTCCGGGCGCCGTGGCTCCAGGCATACCCCGTCGACCTAGAGCAGAACGCCCGGTGGCCACGAAACTTTCGCCTGCCAGGGCACCTGGGCAGCGAAAACGAAGCGCGGTGTGCGATCGTTGTGAGTTGTACAATTCGACGCAGCAAGCAGGAGGATCGCGTGGCGACCGCAGGCAGTGGCAGCGAGGCGCTCGCCTCCGGAGCAGAAGTGGGCGCCGCCCTCCGCGAAGCGCGCGAGCGCCTCGGCGCATCCTTGGGCGACATCAGCGGACGCACCGGGGTCCCTTGCCAGCACCTCGAGGCCCTCGAGTCGATGGACCTCACGGGGCTCTCCGACCAGCGCACGGTCGTGACCGCCGCGCGTCGCTACTCCGAGGTGCTCGGCCTCGACCCCTCCGAGGTCTGCGGTACCGCCCTGCGCGCCTGGCAGGACGCCCACTGGTCGCAGGACACCCATTCGACCCAGGACGCTGGGCCCGCCACGGGACGTGCCCAGGGAACCCGGGCCACCAGGCGCCGGCGTGAGGCGTCGTCCCCGAGCTCGCCGGCGCCGAGGGTGACGGGCGCCGGCAACGGCAGCTCGCAGACACCCAGAGGGTTCACCCACACCGCAGAGGTCCCCCTCGCCGGCCTCCGCCACCCCGCGGTGGCATCCTCGGTGCACTTCGCGGACACGGGCCCGATCTGGCTCCCCTGGCACGCAGGCGGCTATTCCAGGCGGCTGGCCCCGCGCTGGCTCAGGGTGACGGTGACGGTGACGGCCCTGCTGCTTCTGATCGGGATCGGCGGGTTGGCGATACACCACTACGAGCCTCAGTGGCTGGCCGACATCCACCTGACCCGGACCAATTCGACGGGCGGCGCTGCGACCGGTTCCACGAGCTCGGGATCGGGCTCGCGCTCCGGCTCCGCGTCTGCCTCCCACGCCAGGGCCTCGATCGTCACGCAGTCCTCCGGCGGTGCGAGCGCGGCGTCGGTCGTGGTGCGCGCCAAGAGCTACCAGGTCGCGATCGCAGCCCAGGAGCCGTGCTGGATCGACGCGACCGTGGCGTCCTCGCCCGACCCGGTCTTCGCCGGCGTGCTCCAGGCCGGGCAGACCAAGGTCCTCGACCCGGTGGGCGGTCACCTCTCGGTGGAGTTCGGCGCCAGCCTCGTGGTGGTAGGGGTGCAGGTCTCCGGCAAGGCGGTCCCGGGATGGCTGTTCCAGCCTCACACCGTGCCTTTCACCTTGAACTTCTCCTCCTCCGGCACCTGAGAGGGCGCCAGACTTTCTAGATGGGCTCGGTGGGCGTGAAGCGCACCGGGAGGGCCTCGTGGCCGACGATGAAGTTCGACACGCGCATCGGCGTCTGCTTCGAGGTGTCGAGCGCGAGGTCGGGCAGCCTGGCGAGGAGCCGACCGACCACCGTCACGAGCTCGGCGCGTGCCAGGCGCTGCCCGAGGCACAGGTGGGCGCCGAACCCGAACGCGACGTGCTCGTTGGGCTCGCGGTGGACGTCGAAGCGCTCCGGGTCGGCGAACACCTCCTCGTCGCGGTTGGCCGACGGGTAGAGCAGGAGCACGTTGTCGCCGCGGTGGACGGTCCGCCCGTGCAGATCGACGTCGCGCGTGGCGGTGCGGTTCATGTTCTTGATCGGCGACACCCAGCGCAGCATCTCCTCGACAGCGCCCTCGATCAGGCCGGGGGCTCGCCTGAGGTCCTCGACCTGGCTGGGATGCCCGAGCAGAGCCTGCATCCCGCCGCTGATCACGTGGCGGGTGGTCTCGTCTCCACCGACGAGGATGAGGAGGGCCTCGTGAACCAACGACGAGTCGTCGAGGGGCTCGGCATCGGTAGCGCCGCACACGAGCATGCCGAGCAGGTCGTCGCTCGCGCCGGTGCGCCTGCGGTCCTCGATGTGTGCGCGCACGTAGGTGTCCCACTCGACGAACGCTGTGGTCGCCCGATCCAGGGCGTCCGGCTCGGGGGAGCCCTGGGACATGAGCATCGTGTCGGACCACTCGAGAAGTCGTGGCCAGTCACGGGAGGGGAAGCCCAGCATGTCGGCGATCATGACCAACGGGAGCGGCACCGCCACGTCCGCCACGAGGTCGCACTCCCCCGCCGCGCAGATCGAGTCGATCAAGCGATCGCACACGATCGCGATGCGCTCCTCACGAGCCTTCACTGCCTGCGGGGTGAACAGCGCGTTGACGAGGCGCCTGCGCCTCCGGTGCTCGGGGGCGTCCATGTCGATCATGTACGGGAGGGCGATCCCCGGTCGGGACCCTCCGGCGCTCGAGAAGGACTTGGGGTCCTGCCCGACGGCGCGCACGTCCGCGTACCTGCTCACGCCCCAGATGCGGTTGGCCTCGTCGTAGTAGAGCGGCGCCTCCCTGCGCATCCAGGCGAACGCCGGGTAGGGGTCCTGCGAGTAGAAGCTGCCGCTCAACAGGTCGATGGCTGGCGCGGAGACGTCGGTCACTGGCCCCCTCGGTCTGGCCCCCTAGGTCGAGGTCCGACCCGAGAACCTATCTCCTAAGTCCTGTTGCGGGGCCTAAGCAGCTAGAGCGAACGCAGATAGGGCTCGACCAGGCGTGTTGGCCGGTCCTTCGGAAGCTGTTGGCAACCTACGGATCCACCCACACGCCGTCCGAGCCCTCCGCTTATCGGCTAGCGCTCTAGCAGTTCGACGTGCCGCCTATGTAGCCGGGGTCCTGGCCGGTGATGCCGGGGCTGCCGGCGCCGCCGGAATCGTTGGCGTAGGCGCCGCAGCTGCCCACGTAGAGCCCGGGGGTGCCCACCGGTGCCGCTGGCGAGCGCTGGGGGTCGGGGTCCTGGTAGGTCTGAACGCCCGGCTCGGTGTTCATGTTCTGCGGCGTGTTCTGGCGGTAGGCGTCGGCGCCGCCCGGGTTGGGCGTCCCGTTCGAGTTCTTGTAGCACGCCGTCTCGGAGGAGTTCGGCCCGCCGCCGTTGCAGTTGGGGGACTCCTTGGTGCTCGCCGGGGTGTTGTTCTCGTAAACGTTGTCGTTCTTCGCGGTGCCCTTGGCGCACTTGTCGCTCGAGGCCTTCTCACCGGTCTTGGCGTTGCACCCTTGGTACACGGTCTGCTGCTGGGTGGTGGCCCCGCCGCAGATGCCGTCCGCACAGAAGCCCATCGAGTAGTTCGCCGCCCCCTCGGGGTTGGTAGCGCTCGGGGTCTTGGTGGCGGTCTGCGGCGTCACGCTCAGGAGCATGCTGCCGCCGTCCGATGGCCCGACGATGGCGCCGGCGGTGTTGTTGTTGCCGCTGAAGCCGTCGTGCTCGCCGTTGTCGGTGTTGTCGTCCATCCCGAAGTAGACGAGCACGCCCTGGGTCAGGATCGTGGTCAGGGCGTTGCCGCTCCCGGTGTCGGGCGTAAGGGTGTTCTGCCCGACAGGTTGGTCGCTTGCGCACTGGTAGGCGGCCGGGAAGAAGCCTCCCGGGTCGGGCGTGGAGGAGACGGGCAGCATGGCCGCCACCGGGCAGTAGAGGGCGTAGTAGTCGTAGTTCGCCTCGAAGCCGGTCCCCTTCTTGTTGTTGCCGCAGCCCTTACCGGCGCCGCCGCCGGTGCCGTCGGTGTTGGCTGCGATACACCCCGAGTGGATCGCGTCGTAGGTCCCCGGGTCACCGGTGTTGTAAACGAGGCCGAAACCCGGGTTGGAGTTCTCGTTCGGCGACTGGTTGTTGCCCCACTCGGCGTATCGGGTGTTGTTCGAGTTGGCGTCGCCGTTCGTGGTCCCGCCGCTCTCCACGTTGACGGCGGTGTTGTGGCAGCCCGGATAGGTGTAGCCGTTCGGGGTGTTCCAAGCCGAGCCGTTGTTGGGGCAGTCCTGCTGGGAAGACTGGTAGCCGCCACCGCTCACCGCCGCCGCCACGCCGGCCCACGAGGCCACCGCCACGCCCGACAGACCCACGCACAGCAAGGCGAGGCGCATCTTTCTTCCGAGTTGCATCTCGATCATTCCCTCCCGCCACAGGGGCAGCTGTTCGATGACGGGACGCGGGCCGCCGCTTCGACCCGCCGCCCGAGTCCGATCCGCCGGTGGCACCCACCTCGCCACCGCCATGACTCTGACATGGCCGTCATAGAAGTGTCAAACCCCCGGGGTCGCCGGGGCGGCCGGAGCGCCGAGGACGGTGGTGAAGGACCAGATCCCGTTGGCTCCGGGGACGTTCTGCCCACCTTCGGAGATGCCCGAACCGACGAAGATGCTCGGGCCGACGACAGATGCCCCGCTCGCCGCCGAAGCCGCAAGCGGGGAGGCCCACAGGGGGACCCCGGTGTCGGCGTCGTAGGCGGCGATGGCGAAAGAGGTGGTGGAGGGTGCGAACACCACTCCGTTCGAGTAGGTCGCCGGGGCGTAGGTAGGCGTCGAGATCGGTTCCTGCCAAAGCACGGTCCCCGTTGCGATGTCCACGGCGTGCACCGACGCGAGGCGCGTCGGGTCACCGGCGAGGGTGGTATCGGGGCACGCGGGGAGCGACGCCTCGGTGAGGCCCGCACAAGGCGTGTACGGCGGGGCGGCGGCGTTGGCACCGAGCCCCGTCAGCGGCATGAAGATCGCAGACGTCAGGAAGACTGCTGGATGGCCGTCCGCAGTGCCGAGCGCAGGCGAGCCGATGAAGCCCCCGATGGCTCCGACCCCCTGGGGGGAGAGCTGTCCGGGCTGAGCCGCCTGCACCTGCCAGAGCTCCTTGCCCGTGTGCTCGTCGAGGCCGTAGACGTAACCCGACTTGCCGGCTTCGACGACCATCGCTCGCCCTTCGACGGTGGCGAGCACGGGGGACGAGCCGAAGTCGTCGTCCGCATCGGTCCCTGTCGGCACGGACGTATAGATGTTGGCCGGCTCTGCAAAGGTCCAGACGTCCTTCCCCGTGACTGCGTCTACGCCGAAGACCGACTCGACGTTGGTGAATTGGCCCGGTGCGGGCTCGGGGCAGTCGCCGGTGGCGAACACCACGAGGCCGTGGCCCTTGTAGCGCGGGTCGAGAGCCGGCGAGGACCAGATGTCGCCGCATGAATGGTCGGTGCTCAGGTCGTCACCGGCCGAGAGCGCTGCGGGCGTCGAGCCCGCGTACTGGCCTGGCGTGACCGTCTTGTTGGTCTCCGGCTCGTACTTCCAAAGCAGCGCACCGGTCTCTGCGTTGAAAGCCATCATCCCGGTCTCGGCGACGCCCGACGACTGGTTGGTGTCGTTGCCAAGGAGCACCTCGGGGGGCGACGTGGAGAGGTCGACCACTGGCGAGGACTCGGTCTCGACCGAGCTGGTCGGCTTCAGGGGATCGGTGTCCTGGGCCCAGATGGGCGCCCCGGTCAGTGCCTCGAGGGCGTAGACCGTGCCACCGCCCACGACGAACACGACCGAGCCCTTCTGCGGGATTTCGGCCACTGCGGCGGTGCCGGGGATCTCACCGAACGACACGCCGTGTTGGTCGTCGTGGAGCTTGTTGCTCGTGATGTTGAACGACCAGGCGACCGTGCCTGTCGCCTGGTCGACCGCGTAGAAGACGCCGGTGGAGTCCCCGACGAAGACAAGGCCGTCGGCCACGACCGGTTCGGCCGTGATCGCCCCGGCGGTCTGGGCGTACCAGGACTGGTGCAGCTCTGTGGCGTTCGACGTGGTCACCCCGGAGCACAGCGGGGCTCCTGTGTGGCGATTGTCGTGCTGGAACATCGCCCACGAGTCGTCGCACGTGGCGGACGCCGCAAGGTGGAGGTTCGACAATGGCAAGGCAGTCGGCCCGAGCGAGGCGAGGCCTCCGAAGAGTCCCGCCATCAATGCCATAGGCAGCAGCCCCACCGAGAGCCCTGCCGTCGTCCGCCGACCCCGCCTGCCACCAACCGGCGAGCCGCCGGTCCCTCGCCTCCGCCTCTCGAAACGCATCCCGACCGCTCCTTCCGCCGGGTGGGGAACCGTCTTCCCGGTCGGTACCTTGCGAAGCGATTTCGACGTGAGGCGTACCGTTACCGCCGCTCAGGTGCTCGGGGGGGTGGTCGTGCACCCGTCGCAGGGCCCTTTGCCCGTGAACGAGGCCGGTACCGAGGGGGAGTCGGTGGGCGGGTTGGTCGGGAGCAGCACCGGCGCTCGTGGCGCCTGGTCGAAGTCGAAGTCCTCGGCAATGTTGCCCAAGACGGGTGAATCCTCCCTGACGTCGGGGCGCGGGTCGGGGCGGCCGTCGGTGCTCGGGTCGAGCCTCGCTCCGTCGAGGAAGTCGTCCTCTATGAACTTGAGGTAGGCGTCGCTCGAGAGGGTTTGGTGGTCGACGAGACCCTGCTTGGCGTACGGCGAGATCACGAGGGCCGGCACGCGCAGCCCGTAACCGTTCTGATCGACCCGGGGCGGCACGACGTTGTCGTAGAAGCCGCCCCAGTCGTCCCAGTTCAAGAAGATCGCGGTCGAGTCCCAGTCGGGGCTCTGCATCGCCGCGTTGATCAGCGCCGTGACGTAGGCCTGTCCCTGGTGGACGCTCGCCGGGGGGTGATCGCTGTCGGCCTGGGACGGCGCGATCCAGGAGACGGCTGGCAGGGTCCCCGCCTTGGCCGCCGCGAAGTACGAGTCCAGTGGCTGAACGTTGTCGAGCTGGCCGTCATTCTGGACGTCCTCGAAGAGCGGCAACGGGTTCCAGATGCCCGGAGTCCGGTAGCTCTGGGGTACTGGCGCGCACGTCTCGGAGGAGTCGTTTGCGCAGTCAGGCTGCTCTCCGGTCTGGATGTAGTAGGCCCACGAGACATGCTTGGCGTACAGGAGCCAGGTGATGTCGGTCCAGGCGTTCACGATGTCCGCAGTGCCGGTAGACAGGGCCTTGTTGACCTCGACCTGCATCTTGGCGACCCCGACGGGCCCGACGATGTTGTTGACGCAGCTCGACGGTGAGACGTCTGCGCACCGCGCCGACCACGCCGAGACCATGTAGAGGTGGTCCGGCAAGGACCAGGACTTCACCGGTTCGAACATGTGGTCGTCGAGCACGAAGTCCTTCGCGTAGGCCCAGTAGTTGGGGATCTCGGCGTCCGTGTGGTAGCCCATCACGTCCGGGGTACCGGTCGATCCGATGTAACAGGCGGGGTCGTTGGGATCCTGGCAGGTGCTCTTCGCGGCGGCTCGCTCGAAGACGAACCCGTCCATCTTGCCCCCGTCGACGTCCGCGATCGCGTGCTTCTCGCCGTGCGGGCCGCCACCGTTGATGTCAGCGGTGTCGTGGAAGGGCTCGGTGCAGCCCCCACCGGGGTCGGGGACGCACACCGTCGGCACACCGTTTCTCATCGGGATGCCGTCCGCACCGGGATAGGTTCCGAAGTAGCTGTCGAACGAGCGATTCTCCTGCTCGATGACGATCACGTGGCTGATCTTGTGAATGCCGCTCGCGACCAGATAGCTCCCGGTGGGCCCTCCCTTCACCCGCTCGACCGTCGTCGGGGTCGTCTTCGCGGTGCCGCCACCGGCACCCTGACCGCACGCGGCCACGAGGCAGACCAGGGTCGCCACCACAGCCTGAGCCGCGAGCGCCGGCATGCCCGGCGACCCTGCGGATGGTCGGCGCATCCCCCAAGTATGTGCGCTGACAGCGTCGAGGTGAACTCACCGAAGGGCCGGCAGAGGCGCCCCAGTGACCCGCTGCGATCTGGTTCAATGGCTCATCGTGCCGAGCACCGTCTTGCGCGCCGGTGACCGAGTCGGACCCTTCGAACTCCCATTGGATCCAGAGCTGGTTCGTCAGTTCGCCGACGCGACCCTCGACGACGACCAGCAGGTCCGCGATGGCCAGTTGGTGCCACCCAGCTTCATCGCCACGCAGGTCTACCGCGCCCAGTTGGCTGCGATCGCCGAGCTGGTGCCCGACCACGTCTTCTCCACCGCACTGAGCGGTGTCCACGGCCAGCACGACCTCCTGGTCCACCGACCGGTCGCATCGGACCAGAAGCTTCACACCTTCGTCGAGACCCACAGCGCACGGCCCTCGGGAGACAATCTCCGCGTCACCTTGCACCACTTCACCCTCGACGATCGCGATGACCTCGTGGCGGAACAGTGGTGGACGACGGTCCTACTAGGCACCACAGCCGACCCCACCGGACCCGATCTCCCCGACTACTCGTTCTCCCCCAATGGAGCGGCGCTGGTGGCAGAGGATGTGGTGAGGATCGACGAGGTGATGGCGCGCCGCTACGCCCAAGTCTCCGGTGATTACAGCGACCACCACTTCAGCGTCGAAGGAGCCCGGCGCAGCGGCTACGAGGCCCCGTTCCTGCACGGGCTGTGCACGATGGCGCTGTGCACTCGTGCGGCGACCAAGCTGGTGGCCGGCTGTGATCCGAGGAGAATCCGCCGAGCGGCAGTCCGCTTCGCCGCTCCTGCGTTCTTGGGCAGGGACCTGTGCGTGCAGATCTTCGACCACCCTGATGGAGGCTTCGCTCTCGAGGCCAGAAGTGGGAAGCACTCTGTGATCAAGAACGGTCGCTTCGAGCTCGTCCCTTAGGGGGCCTCGGTGGGTAACAGCTTCTGCTCGATGAACAACGTTTCAGGACCCCGGGCGGCCGGCTCGTCCGTCTCTCGCGGGGCGACCGGGTCCCGCTCCTTGCACGACGATCCTCAATCTCTTCTCGAAATCCTCCGCCTCGACTCCGCTGAACTTGACGCGCTTGATCCTGCTGCTGGCTCCTGCGGTGATCTCGAGAGACTCTCGATCGATGCCGAGCTCTCGCGCGAGCAGGGACAGCACCGCGTCGTTCGCGCGGCCTGAGACCGGGGCCGCGGCCACCCGGACCTTCAGGGCATCACCGTGGGTCCCGATGACGGCCTCGCGGCCCGCTCCGGGTTGGACGTGGACGCGCAGCACCACCCCATCCTTGGCCGTGTCGAAAAGTGCCTTCATCTCGTGTCCTGCACCGTACTGTGTCACCGATCATCCGTTACAGGGTCGCTGATCAGGCGTTACTGAAATGACGCAGATCAGCCGTGGTCACACAAGCTGATGGTGGGGCTGTGGTGGGGCTAGCTGGAATCGAACCAGCGACCTCAGCATTATCAGTGCTGCGCTCTAACCGGCTGAGCTATAGCCCCGACGAAACGGGCAGGCTAACACCCACGCCTGTCGTGCCTGCGACCTGTCGCCAGTGCCTACGACGGTGCTGCGAGGGCCGTCAGCCCGTCCCCTCCTCGCCGCTCGCGACGGCTGCCACCGCGGCGACGGAGTGGCCCTCGTCGAGGCTCATCAGCCTTACCCCCGTGGCGTCGCGTCCCTGGGCGGTGATCTCGCGTACGGCGGTTCGGATCACCACCCCACCGGTCGACACGAGCAGGATCTCGTCGTCCAGTGCGGCCATGAAGGCAGCCACGACCCGTCCGCGCACCGCGGTCAGCTTGATGGCCCTCACCCCCTGCCCGCCTCGGCCTTGGCGGCCGAAGTGCTCGGTCTTCGTGCGCTTGCCGTATCCGGCGTCTGTGACGATGAGGATGTCGGCGTCGGGTCGGACGACGTCACAGGAGACCACCTCGTCGCCTGGGCGCAGCCGCATCCCGCGCACGCCGGCTGCGTCACGTCCCATGGGACGGACGTCGGCCTCGGAGAAGCGGATCCCACTGCCGTTGCGGCTCACGAGGACCACGTCGTCGTCGCCGGACGTCGGGATGGCGCGTACCAGCTCGTCGCCCGCTCGAAGGGCGATCGCGATGAACCCTTCACGTCTGGACTTGTCGTACTCGCTGAACGCCGTCTTTTTGACCTGACCCTCTTTCGTCGCGAAGAGCAGGTACCCCCCGGAGTCGAAGTCGCGTGTGGCCACGAGCGCCTCGATCCGCTCGTCGGGGGCGAGAGGCAGGAGGTTCACGACCGCGGTGCCCCTCGCCGTACGCTCCTTCATCGGCACCTCGTGCACCCTGAGCCGGTAGACGCGACCGCGGTTGGAGAACAGCAGAAGGTACTCGAGTGCGCTCGTGTGCACGAGGTGCGCCACGAGGTCTTCTTCCTTGAGGCGTGCCCCCTGCACCCCTCGTCCGCCTCGGCCCTGGGTGCGGAAGGAGTCCGCCGACACCGCCTTGATGTAACCCGCGCGCGTGAAGGTGACCACCACGTCCTCGTCCTCGATGAGGTCCTCGACCCCCATCTCGCCTGGGTCGTTGACGATCCGGGTGCGGCGCTCGTCGGTGAAGCGCTCCTTCACCTCGCGCAGCTCAGAGGAGATCACCGAGCGGAGCCTGGCCGGATCGGCGAGGATCGCCTCGAGATCGGCGATGGTCTCTCTCAGCTTGGCCAACTCCTCCTCGAGCTGAGAGCGCCCGAGGCGGGTGAGCCTGCCCAGGGTCATGTCCAGGATGTGGTTGGCCTGGACCTCCGAGAACGAGAACGGCTCCGCCATGAGCGCCTGCGCTGCGGCCGGTCGGTCGTCAGAACCACGGATCGTCGCGATCACCGCGTCGAGCATGTCGATGGCCCTCAGGAGCCCCTCGACGATGTGAGCTCGATCGCGTGCCTTGCCAAGGCGGAACTCCGAACGCCGGCGGACGACTTCGACCTGGTGATCCACGTAGTGCCGGATCGCATCCGCGAGGTTCAGTGTGCGCGGCACACCGTCGACCAGGGCGACGAAGTTCACACCGAAGGTCGTCTGCATGGGCGTGTGCTTGTACAGGTTGTTGAGCACGACGTTCGCGTTGCTGTCGCGCTTGAGCTCGATCACCAGGCGGGCCTTTCGGCCCGCGGAATCGTTCTGGGTCCGGCTGATGCCCTCCAGATCGCGGCTGTGGACGAGGTCGGCGATCTTCTTCTCGATCACCTCCACCGAGGTCTGGTACGGAAGCTCGGTCACGACGATCCGGGTGGCGCCTCGCACCTCCTCGATCTCTGCCACGGCTCGGAGCTTGATCGAGCCCCTGCCGGTCCTGTACGAGTCGAGGATCCCCTGTCGCCCGAGGATGGTCGCACCGGTCGGGAAGTCAGGGCCCTTCACGAATCGCATCAGCTCGTCGGGTCCCGCCTCGGGGTTCTCGAGCTTGTGGAGAACTGCGTCGACCACCTCGCCCAGGTTGTGAGGGGGAATGTTGGTGGCCATTGCGATGGCGATTCCCTGTGAACCGTTCACGAGCAGGTTCGGGAACCGCGACGGCAGCACCACCGGCTCTTCGGAGGAGCCGTCGTAGTTCGCGGTGAAGTCGACCGTGTCCTCGTCGATCCCCGCGAGAAGCTCGAGCGCCAGCGGAGCGAGCCGGCACTCGGTGTAGCGCATGGCCGCCGGGCCCTCGTCGGGTCCCGTGCCCCCGAAATTGCCGTGTCCGTCGATGAGCGGGTGCCGCAGGCTGAAGTCCTGGACCATCCGCACCAGCGCGTCGTAGATGGCCATGTCTCCGTGGGGGTGGAAGATGCCCATGACCTCACCCACGACCTTGGCGCACTTCGAGTGGGGACGGTCCGGACGAAGGTTCTGGTTGTCCATCGAGTAGAGGATCCGGCGGTGGACGGGCTTGAGTCCGTCGCGTACGTCGGGCAGGGCCCGCTGAGTGATGACCGACATGGAGTACTCGAGGAACGAGCGCTCCATCTCCTCTTGGATCTCGATCGGCTCGATCGAGCCCGACACCCCGGGGGCAGGTGCGTCTGTGCCGGTTCCCGCTCCGTCCGACCCACCCGGGCCGCGCGGAGTTGTCGGTCCTCGTCTCGCCATGTCCTGCTGACCTCCGATCAGTCGTCCTGATGCCCAGCCGCGCGCGACGCGTTAGGCCCGCACCGCGATAGAGCCGTTCGCTCAGATGTCGACGAAGCGCACGTCCTTCGCGTTCTTCTGGATGAAGTCCCGCCGCAGTTCCACGTCGTCGCCCATGAGGATCGAGCAGACCTCGTCGGCGAGTGCCGCTTGCTCCACGTTCACCTGTAGCAGGGAGCGGCTCGCGGCATCGATCGTGGTGCCACGCAGCTCGTGGAAGTCCATCTCCCCGAGGCCCTTCAAGCGCTGGAACTCGGCTTTGTGGTTCGGGTGCTCCTCCAAGAACCGCGCCCTGGCCAGGTCGTCCTTCAGGTACACCTTCTCCTTGCCGACGATCGTCGAGTACAGCGGCGGCTGGGCAACGTACACGAAGCCCCCCTCGACCAGGGGCCTCATCTGCCTGAAGAAGAACGTGAGCAGCAGGGTGCGGATGTGCGAGCCGTCCACATCGGCGTCGGCGAGCACGATCACCTTGTGGTACCGGATCTTCTCGACGTCGAAGTCCTCTGCCAGACCAGCCCCGATCGCGGAGATGAGGGCTTGGATCTCGACGTTCTTCAGCATCTTGTCGACGCGGGCCCGCTCGACGTTCAAGATCTTCCCCCGGATCGGAAGGATCGCCTGGGTTCTCGGGTCTCGCGCGTCCTTGGCCGATCCTCCCGCCGAATTGCCTTCCACGATGAACAGCTCGCTCTCGCGGGGGTTTCGTGAGGAGCAGTCGACCAGCTTGCCCGGGAGACCCGCCCCGTCGAGGGCCGACTTGCGGCGGGTGAGGTCTCGCGCTGTTCGCGCCGCTACCCGGGCCCGCGCCGCCAACAAGGCCTTCTGCACGATCTGGTTGGCCTCGCGCGGGTTCTCCTCCAGCCAATCCGCCAGCTTCTCGTTGGTCGCCCGCTCCACGAGCGACCTGATGGACACGTTGCCGAGCTTTGCCTTCGTCTGGCCCTCGAACTGCGGATCGCGCAACCTCACCGAGATGATCCCGGTAAGGCCCTCCCGTATGTCCTCGCCGAGGAAGTTGTCGTCCTTCTCCTTCAGCTGTCCCTTGGCGCGCGCATAGCGGTTCACCACGTTGGTCAGGGCCTTGCGGAAGCCCTCTTCGTGCATGCCGCCCTCGGTCGTGGAGATCCCGTTGGCAAAGGAGTGGATCGACTCGTGGAACCCGCTGTTCCACTGGAGCGCTATCTCCACCTCCTGGTCCTGCTCGGACTGGCTGAATGAGCAGACCTTCTTGAAGAGCGATTCCTTCGCCGCGTTGAGGTGTCGCACGTAGTCGACGATGCCGCCGGTGTAGCGGAACGTGACCTTCTGTTCGCGCTCCGGGCGTTCGTCGGCAAAGCGAATCTCGAGCCCTTTGTTCAAGAAGGCCATCACCTGGAGGCGCTCGATCACCGTCTGGGCGCGGAACTCGGTCTCGTCGAACACCTTCGGGTCCGGCCAGAACGTGACCGTGGTCCCCGTACGGGGCCTCTTGGTGGATCGATCCACCGGGGCCGGGCCCGTGGCTTTCAGGGCCTTCTTGCGCTCCCCGCCGTTGGCGAACTCCGCCACATAGTGCTTCTCGGAGCGGTCGATCTCCAGGACCAGCCTCTTCGACAGGGCGTTCACCACTGAGACGCCCACCCCGTGCAGCCCGCCGGAGACCTTGTAACCCTCACCGCCGAACTTGCCACCGGCATGCAGCGTCGTGAGCACCAGCTCCGCAGCCGAGACGTCGGGATACTGCTTGTGGGGCTCCACCGGTATCCCGGCGCCGTTGTCCGTCACCCGGCAGCCGCCGTCCGCCAGCAGGGTCACGTCGATGCGGTCGGCCCGGCCCGCCATCGCCTCGTCGACCGCATTGTCGACCACTTCCCACACGAGGTGATGAAGCCCGCTGGGACCTGTGGAACCGATGTACATGCCGGGGCGGGCGCGCACTGGTTCGAGCCCCTCGAGGACGACGATGTCCGTGGCTTCGTAGGAATGGGCGCGCGAACCCTGGACCGATTCGACCTCGACGTTCAGCGCCACACACGCGCCCTTTCGACTGTGTTGTTGCTCCGAAAAGCACCGCGCCGGGAGGCTCCCGAAAAGAGTCGTCCTCGTGCGGAACCGATGACACAACTCTACCAGGAGGGCCGGTCGTCCCAGGCCCTTTCGGGCACGCTTCGCGAAGCGCTGTCAGGGGCTGCGGGGATCCTCCTCGCGGGTCTCTCCGCGGGCGACGGTTCGTCTCGTGACGCGTACTTCGAGACGCTGTGGTGCCTCCCCCGACGCACACACCTCGGCAAGGCGTTCGATGATGCGAGGCGCGAGTTGGCGGACTTGCGTTGCCCACGCCGGGTGGTCCACTGCCACCACGAGCGTCTCGTCGACCAGACGCAGGGGGTGCACGTGCGCGCAAAGCGCTGGCCCCACGATGTCGTCCCAATGACCGAAAACCGTCGCTACGGTCCGGGCGTCTCCGACCCCCAGGCGAGCGGACACAGCGGCCACCGACTCCGAAACCGGGACCGGGTCCTCGTCCCCCGACCGGCGCCTCACGGCGACGACTGTGCGAGCAGCACCCTCCCGGCGACCTCGACCACCTGGTGGGCACCCACCACCGCGGGGGGGTCCGAGGCGGTCGTGAGCAGTACCTGGCCGAGAGGTAGGCACGCCACGAGTGCCTCCGATCGGTGACGGTCGAGCTCGGAGAAGACGTCGTCGAGCAGGAGCACCGGGGGCTCAGGTGAGTACCGGCGGCGCAGCTCGTGGGTAGCCAGCCGCAGCGCCAGGGCTATGCATCGTTGCTCGCCTTGAGATCCGTGCGTGCGCGCGGACACTGCGCCGAGCATGACCTCGAGCTCGTCGCGGTGAGGTCCCAGAGTCGTCACCTGGCGTCGCAGATCCTGATCGCGCACGTCCAAGAGAGCGGATCCGAGCTCCCCGGCCCAGGAGCGCTGATACCTGAGTCCGACCCGTTCGCCGCTACGCGCGAGCTGCCCGTACGCCTCGGACACCATGGGCTCGAGCTCTCGTGCGAGCGACTCGCGCTCTTCGACCAACATCGTCCCCGAGGAGGCGAGGCGATCGTCCCATACCTCGAGCGTGGCAAGCGCGCTGTGGTCGAGCCTGCCCGCACACTGTCGCAGGAGGGCACTGCGCTGGCGAAGGACGTGCTCCACCTCGGCGACCGCAGCTTCGAGACGGGGGTGGCGCTCGGCCAGCACCTCGTCGAGGTACTCCCTGCGCTCTGCGGGACCACCCTCGACCAGCCGGCGGTCCGAAGGGGAGAACACCGAGACCTGAAGTGCCGCGCAGAGCTCAGCCCTTTTGCGGACCACCTGACGGTTCACCTGGACGCGCGCCCTCGAGTCCATGGGTATCTCTGCCTCGATCAGGGCTCTTCTCTGCACCACGGAAGTCTCGGCCCTGAGGATCGCCTTCTCGGCGCCATCGCGCACGAGCGTCTCACGCGAGGCGCCACGGATCGAGCGGTTGGTGGCCAGCCAACCGATCGCCTCGAGCACCGACGTCTTGCCCGAACCATTGACCCCTCGCAGGACCGTGAGGCCTTGCGGGTCGGGATGGATGCTGGCCTCCTCGAAACATCGAAAGTCGCGGATCGAGAGACTGAGCAGCGTCACCGGCTTGGTATTTGCCGCAGAGGCTCGACGCTCTGTGCGATCAGGAGACGCGCACCGGCATGAGCAGGTACCGGTAGTCGTCGTGATCCGGCGCTCGCACCGTCGCAGGCTTGGTGGCATCGACCGTCTCGAGAACCACTTCGTCACCCGCCACAGCCTCCACACCCTCGATCAGGTAGTTCGGATTGAAGGCCACCACCAGCTCCTCACCTTCGTAGTCCGCGTCCACCTCCTCGCTGGCGTGCCCGATCTCCTGGGAAACGACACTCAGCTCTACCACCGAGGGCCGCAACGAGAGGCGGACGGGCGTGGTGTTGTCACGCACCAGCAGCCTCACCCGGCGCAACGCGTCGGAGAGCGACTCCTTACCCACACGTAGCTGATTGGGGTACTGCGGGGGGATCAATTGCCGGTAGTCGGGAAAACGACCGTCCAGCAGTCGTGTGGTGAGACGAACGCCCGGCGTCGAGAACGTGGCTTCGAGCTCTGTCATCGAGAACCCGACCTCCGAAGAGGCAACATCCTTCGTCCCTGAGGCGCCAAGCAGTCGCTGGAGCTCTCCGAGGGCCCTGGCGGGCACGAGGATCTGCTCCGCCCCGCTCGGTAGCGGGCTGGTCCCGGAGACGTCGCGCATCGCCAGACGGTACGAGTCGGTCGCGACCAGGCGAATGCCGTCACCCTCGGCGGCCACGAGCACACCGGTGAGAAGTGGGCGCGCGTCGTCGTCGGATGCCGCACGCACGACCTGCCGCATCGCCTCCGCGAGGGTCGTCGCGGGAAGCGCAACCTGATCCGGCGCCGGCTCTGTGAGGACCGGGAAGTCCTCGAGGGGGTAGGTCCGCACCACGAAACGTGAACGAGCCGCCGATATCTCGACCTCGTCCTCCCCGCCCTCGAACGTCACAGCTCCGGGTTCCAGGGAACGCACGATGTCGGTCACCAGACGGGCCGGCGCCACGAACGAGCCGTCGTCCAGCCCGATCGCCTCTAGCTCGACACGAATCGTGAGGTCCAGGTCGGTCCCGAGCACGACAAGGCGATTGCCCCCCACCTCGACCCGTAGCCCGAGCGCAGGTGACGTGGTGGCTCCGCGGGTGGCCACCGAGCGACTGGCTGTCGACAGCGCGTCCGCAAGGCTGTCACGCTCACAGCGGAACTTCACACAGCTTCCTTTCTCTTTTGAATTGAATTAGGTGACAGGAGTAATAGGGGTTGTGAATTGTGGACGATGGGACATCAGCCGTGGTGGACGCCCAATTCTATTTCCACGGCCTCCGGAGGGATTCCACCGCCATCTGGCTCTGGCACCAAGACGGCGTGTGGTTGTCCACTGGAAGGTAATTCAGGTCCACAGTCAGGGCCCGCTGTCTCCACAGGTTCATGCACCGCTCTTGATGGAGAGGATGAGCTCGGTGACCTGGTCGTAGATCTGTCGCCTCTCCTTCATGAGGGAGGAGATCTTGTCCACGGCGTGCATGACGGTCGTGTGGTCGCGCCCGCCGAATTCCCGTGCGATGGCCGGGTACGAAAAGTCTGTCAGCTCACGAAAGAGGTACATCCCGACCTGGCGAGCGATGACGAGCGGGCGGCGCCGACTCGCGCTGCATAGATCCGGCACACTGAACCCGAAGGCGGTTGCGGTGGAATCGAGGATCATCTGCGCGGTGATGCGCCGGGGTTGGTCGACCGAGACGATGTCCGAGAGGACACGCTCAGCGAGGTCGCGCGATAGGGGCTGGCGGGTGAGGCTGCCATAGGCACTGACCCTGATCAGGGCACCTTCGAGCTCGCGGATGTTGTCCTTCACGTTGGTTGCGATGAACTCGAGGACCTCGTCGGGGACAGGAGTGGGCTCGCGCTCGGCCTTCTTGTGCAAGATGGCGAGACGGGTCTCGAGCTCGGGCGGCTGGACGTCGGTGATGAGCCCGGAGAGGAACCGGCTGCGCAGTCGGTCCTCCAAGGTGGCGATCGCCCTGGGGGGACGATCTGAGGTGAGGACGACCTGCTTGGAGGCCCCGTATAGGTGGTTGAAGGTGTGGAAGAACTCTTCTTGGAGAGACTCCTTACCCTCCATGAATTGCACGTCGTCGATCAACAGGACGTCACATTCGCGGTAGTGGCGCTTGAACGCCGGCATCGTGTTGTTGCGGATGGCATCGACGAACTCGTTCATGAAGGTCTCCGTGGAGACATATCGAAGATGGCGACCCGCGAAATTCTCGCGCACGTAGTTTCCGATCGCGTGAAGTAGATGGGTCTTGCCCAGTCCCGCCCCGCCGTGGATGAACAGCGGGTTGTAGGAGCGTGCAGGCATCTCGGCGACCGAGAGAGCGGCGGCGTGCGCGAACCGGTTGGACGATCCGATGACGAAGGCGTCGAAGGTGTAGCGCGGATCGAGCCTGCCCGTCTCGGACTCGTCGTCCCAACGCCCGTGGCGCACCCTTGGGGGCTGCGCTGAAGGCACCGGCCGCTCTTCGTCGAGCGCTGCCACGCCCGCCAGGGAGGCAGAAGGCGAGGACGCCCCTTCGGAGCGCTCGGCTCCCGAGCGCTCGAGGAGGTCGACAGGCACGGCGGGGTCGTGGGGGGCTGCCGAGGGAGGGGACACCTCCAGGCTGACCGTCACTTCACGGGCGGCCACGTCGGAGGCGACGGCCTCGATGAGCCCCAGGAAGCGCCCCTCGACCCGGTCGCGCACCCAAGTGTTCGGGGCAACGAGCAGGAGGCGCTCCCCGTCGAAGCCCTGTGGAGAAAGTCCCTCGAGGGAGGTTCTCCAGGCGGCGTCGGACACCTGTTCACGTAGGACGTCGGTGCAACGCTTCCACAGGGTGTCGGTGTCGTTCACCTGGGGCTCCGTCCTCCGGTTGCCGTGTATGTCCACAGGGAGATCCACAGGTGTGGATTGCTCGGAAACTGGTGCCCGCCCGGCGCTGGGCGAGCTGTCGAGGTGGCCCCGGGGAAGTGGACCCCCGAACCCGAATCACCCCGCCGAGGGCGGGGTGATTCCGGCTTCCCGCACGGTACACCGGCGCGCGAGGCACTGCTAGGGGTCGTTTCCTCGGGGTCTGGACGCCGGAGGCGCAGCGGGAATGTGGGCGCTGCTCGAGGTCTCCCCGCCCTGCCTGGTGGGGAGGGGTCGGCGCGCGTAGCATGTGAGTTCGCGTTCGCGCGCGCCGCGTCGGATCGCGGCGGCTGCGCTCCCCCGCCGGTGGTGAGCCCACGCCGGCCGTTCGATCCAATGACGGCAAGACCAGGGACGAGAGGAAAGTGAAGCGGACTTATCAACCACACACCCGACGGCGTGCCAAGAACCACGGCTTCCGGCACCGAATGTCGACGCGCGCGGGCCGTGCCATCATCCGGGCCCGTCGCCTGAAGGGCCGGCACCGCCTTTCCGCCTGAGGGCGGGAAGGAGCTGCCATGGTCTGGCGTGTGTCGGGTCGGGCCACTTTCGAGGCGCTCCGACGGGAGGCACGCCGGGCGCGTTCGGGTCCTGTGAGCGCGGCGTTCACCACCGTCGACGACACCTCGGCGGTGCGGGTGGGATACGCCGTGAGCAGGCGGGTCGGGTCCGCCGTGGTCCGCAACCGCTTGAGGCGGAGGCTGCGAGCCGTGGTGCGTGAGGTGGAAGCCGACATTCGGCCTGGGGCGTACCTGGTGTCGGCCGGCCGCGAGGCCTGCGTGCTCCGCCACGAGGAGCTGAAGGAGAAGGTGACACGGGTGATGGCGCACGCGAGCCGCGGGGAAAGCCGCCGATGAGCGCGTCGGGTATCACCATGACCACATACAGTGATTCGAAACCTGCCCATGACAGTGGCCTGGGGTCAGGGGCACGCGCTCTGGTCCGGGTGTTGCGGCTGTACCAGCTTCTGCGGTCGGGCCGGCCCTCACCGTGTCGTTTCGAGCCGAGCTGCTCCCAGTACGCCCTCGAGTCGGTGCAGGTGCACGGCGCAGTGCGTGGGGGCGCGTTGGCCCTCAGACGCCTGTCGCGCTGCCGACCGCTGGGCGGAAGAGGCTTCGACCCGGTCCCCGTGAGAGGAAGGCCACGATGAGCGCGGTCCCTGTGCTCGGCAGCACGATCGGCCAGATCTTCCAGCCGCTGTTCCAGGCGATGGCCTGGCTGATCGCCTTCTTCTACGCGCTGATCCCGAACTACGCCATCGCCATAGCCCTCCTCACGGTGGTCGTGATGATCGTCACCGCCCCCTTGACCGTGAAGAGCACGAAGTCGATGACGGCCATGCAGCGGCTCGCCCCTGAGCTGAAGAAGCTCCAGCAGAAGTACAAGGGCGACAAGCAGACCCTGAACGAAGAGATGATGAAGCTCTATAAGGAGCACGGGGTCAATCCTGCCGGCGGCTGCCTGCCAATGCTCATCCAATTCCCGATATTCATCATCCTCTACGACGTAATACGGGGGCTCACTAATACCATAAAGAGCAGCACAGCAACTGCTAAGCATTACTTCTTTCTGCCAAACGGCACGGCCAAGTTGTGCGTGCACGGACCCTGCGCCTCGCCTCGTTACATAGGCCACAGCACCAAGCTCTACGCAAGCCTCTTGCACAACAACGGCAAGATGCCGGCGTTCGGCATCGACCTGGCCTCGAAGGTCCTGGGCCATCATTCCGTGGCACAGGCCCTCCCCTACGCGTTCTTGATCCTGATCGCCATCGGCCTCCAGTACTTCCAGATGCGACAGCTCAACAGCAGGAACCCCCAGATGGCGCAGGCCAACCCACAAGCGCAAATGATGCAGCGCTATATGCCTATTTTGTTCGCCGTCATTTACATAAATATCGCCGCCGGGGTGAACATCTACTTCATCGTCTCGAGCCTCTGCCGCATAGGCATCCAAGAGGCGGTGTTCCGGTCGGGGGTCCTTTCGAAGCCTGCCGGCGGCGCGACCGAGGAGGTCCTGCCCGGCCGGAGCGGCACTCCCGCCCCGGCGCGCCGGCGGAGCCTCATGGAGCGCCTGGCGGACGCACAGAAGAGGGCGCTCGAGCAGCAGGCCCAGCAGCAGGCCCGTCGCCAGACGATGGAGCTCGAGGCGGGTAGCCCCGGTGACGGCAAGGGCTCGGCCACCTCGAAGGGTCCCGCCGCGAGCGCGGCCCCGAAGAAGTCGGGGCCCGCTGCGAGCCCGCGCGCACGGGACCCGCGGGGTCGCTCCCCGGGTGCCTCCGTGCAACGCCGGGAAGGGGCGGCATCTGCGGGCCCGGCGGCGCCACAGAATGGCGCCGATGGCAGGGCGAGCGGCAACGGAGCCCCCGCCAAGGGTCCGGGGCCGGGTCAGTCACGCTCGAAGGCAAAGCGAGACAGACGGACCCGCTGACGAATGGAATGGGTGGAGACGACGGGCCGAACCGTCGAGGAGGCTAAGGACGCAGCACTCGACCAGCTCGGTGTGGACGAGAGCGATGCCGAGTTCGTGGTGGTGAGCGAGCCCCGGCCCGGTCTGTTCGGGCGGATGCGGGGCGAGGCCAGGGTGAGGGCGCGGGTGCGGCCGGCGGTCCCGAGGCCCAAGCGGACACGCGGCCGTCGTCAGGGACCCGACACCCGTCCGCGCCGGCGGCAGCGGGGAAGCGGCTCGGCAGCGACAGACGAGGACAACGCCAACGGAGCCGTGTCAGTGGCCGAGCGCGACGGACCGACAGAGGCACAAGATCGCGGCGACCGGGGTGCCTCCGAGGGCAGGGGTCCGTCCGGCAACGGGTCCTCGGCTGGCAGGTCCAGGTCGAGCCGTCAAAGACGTGGGCGGGGTGGTCGCGGCGCTGCGGCGGGCCGCGCAGAGCCTGACGGCGGCGGTACGCGAAGAAGCGGCGCGGCGGGCAGCGCGTCCGACGGCTCCGCACCGGGGGTCCGTGCAGGGTCCCGGAGAGGTGGATCGAGCAAGGATTCGAACGGACAGGCGCAGGCCGACATCAACGAGGAGGAGGCCGTGGGCGAGGACCTATCGCTGGAAGAGCAGGGGGAGTCCGCCCGGGCTTTCGTAGAAGGACTCGTCCATCTGCTGGGCCTGGGAGGCACCGTCACTACAGAGGTCGTTGACGAGGAGACTGTGCAGGTGGCCGTTGCCGGCCCGGAGCTCGGAATTCTCATCGGCCCGGGCGGAGGGACGTTGGCGGCTCTGCAGGAGCTGGCACGCACGGTCGTCCAACGACAGACCGGAGGGCGCTCCGAGCGGATACTCGTCGACGTGGCTGGTTACCGGGCGAAGAGGGCCGAGGCTCTGACGCGTTTCACCCAGCAGGTAGCGGAGGAGGTCCTCTCCAGCTCCTCGGAGCGGGCGCTCGAGCCGATGTCGGCCGCCGACCGCAAGGTCGTGCACGACGCTGTCAACGAGATCGAGGGGGTGTCCACCCGCTCGGTCGGTGAGGAGCCCAGACGCTACATAGTCGTGGCCCCGGCGGGCCCACCGGAGAGAGTGGACGCACAGGACGACGACTGAGCCCCCGCCGCTCGCGCCGGCGGTACTGCGTGCTCTCGAGGGCGCGGTGGAGCTGGGCTTCCTCGGTGGTGAAGCGCTCGAAGAGCAGATAACCCATGCCTGGGCACTCGGCGAGTGCGCGGAGGAGTTCCTCACAGGACCGGCCAATTTTCTCGACCTGGGATCAGGAGGCGGGCTGCCCGGGCTCGTCCTCGCCTCCCGGTGGCAAGGTTGGAAGGGCCTCCTGCTCGACTCGAACCTCAGGAGGACCACGTTCCTCACCAGAGCCGTCGAAGCGTGCGGCTGGACAGGGAGGGTCGGCGTGCTCAGGTCCCGCGCCGAGTCGGCGGCCAGGACGACTCTCAGGGGCGGGTTCGACCTCGTGGTGGCGCGGTCGTTCGCAAGTCCTCCTGTCACGGCCGAGTGCGCCGCCGGGTTCCTCAGAGTCGGTGGGATCCTCGTCGTCTCGGAGCCGCCACCCGACAGCTCCGGTCCGCTACCGCCGGATTCGGAGCGCCCGGACCCGGTGCGCTGGCCCACCGCAGGACTTGAGAAGCTCGGCCTCGAGCCGCTCGCGCTGTGGAGGAGGAGCTTCGGCTTCCAGGTACTCCGGCAGGTCGTAGATTGCCCCGACCGCTTTCCGCGCCGCGAGGGCATACCGGCCAAGCGTCCGATCTACCCGGTCCGGGCGAGCCGGGTGAACTGACTCACCATCTGGTTTCACGTGGTACCTGACGGTGAAACGTATTGTGGAGGGTGACCCGGAGCGGGCGAGGCCAACCTCCCTTTCGCATGTTCCACGTGTTACCTTACGGTGAAACGCCATTGCACTTGAGTAAGCACAAGAGCCATCGCCGCTGACAGAGGGCAGAGACGAGCCGGGGAGAGCCTGATGCCGAGCCAGTCCGAGCCAACGGGGCCCGCACAACACACGTCCGAGTCCCCCCGCCCCGCCCCAAGCGAATTCGAGCACGGCCTGATGATCGGTCTCCTGATCGGCGAGGGCCACTTCGGGGGTGACGGCCGTGCGCCGCAGGTGACCCTGCGGATGCACGTGCGCCACGAGAGGCTGTTGAGATGGCTGGACGAAACCTTTCCGGGAGGAAGGCTCTACGGGCCGTATCACCACGACGGCCGCCACTATCTCCAGTGGATGGCTCGAGGTGCTTACCTGCGCGACCGCCTGGTCCCGATCCTGGAGCGGTGCCTGAGCCCGCAGCTCGACGAGCACAGCTGGAGTCGCTTCGACAGGATGCGCCGGACCTACTCCCGCCAGCTCGGATCCCAGCTGCAAGACGCGGGCGCTCTCTCGAGCCCCGCTCTCCCCGACCGGGAGCCGGAGCGCACCCTCGAACGGCCTGAGGGGCCTCAGGGGGGCGCAGATTTGTCGAAGAAGGCCGAAGAGGTCTTCGAGCGCATGCGTAGGGCACGCGACGGCGGGACCTAGGCCTCTTCAGCGTCGAAAAGTTGTCCCGGGTGGGCCACATACTCTTGACCCTGGGTTCAGGGATGTGAAGGATGGGTGGGTGCGTCTCGTTCTGCTGAGGACCTGATCGGTGGCAGTCCGCCTACGTGGCAGAAGACAGCGTGCTGACAAGGAAAAACGTGACCTCGAGGCGTCGGAACCGCCGGTAGTTGCGCGAGACGAGTTGGCAGCGGAGCTGCCGGTCTCCGCGGACGAGGGCAGAGCGATGGCGGGTGAGGGCATCTTGTCGATCACGCCGGCCAACGAGCCCGCCGGGTCTGAGCAAGTCGCCGACGACGCTGCGACCGAGGCCGGGGGCGCACGAGCAGGATCCGCCTCGCCTCCCGAAGAGCTGGTGCCCGAGGCGTCGCTAGCGACGCCGACTTCGACCGCAGCGGCCATGTCCACCGCAACGGCCGATCCGGAGGCCGGCGAGCCACCGAGCCCAGGCGCGTCGCCCGCCGTGCTCGAGCGCCCGCTCAAGGCTCCGGGCTCGCGTCCTGGCACGGGTGGGGGAAAGGACGCCATCCCGGCGGGCTTGGCAGAGCTCGGAGATACGGACGTAGAGGCAGGCGACTACGTGCCACGCCCTCTGCCGAGGGTGATGGCCGTCGCCAACCAGAAGGGCGGGGTCGGCAAGACCACGACGGCCGTCAACCTCGGCGCCGCCCTCGCGGAGCTCGGGTACCGGGTCCTGATCGTCGACCTCGACCCCCAGGCCAACGCCACCACCGGCGTGGGAATCGATGCCAGGTCCTTCGACGTGTCGATGTACGACGTGCTCATGCGCGACGAGAAGATCGAGGACGCGGTGGAACCGACCAGCATGAAGAACCTCTTCATCGCGCCCTCCACCATCGACCTGGCGGGAGCCGAGATCGAGCTCGTCCCCTCGTTCAGTCGCGAGCTCAAGCTTCGCCGTGCACTCGAGCCGATCGCCGACGACTTCGACTTCACACTCGTGGACTGCCCGCCTTCTCTCGGGTTGATCACCGTCAACGGCCTCGCCGCGGCGGCCGAGGTGCTCGTGCCCATCCAGTGCGAGTACTACGCGCTCGAGGGTCTGGGCCAGCTGCTGCGCAACGTCCAGCTCGTGAAGAGCAACCTCAACGAGAGGTTGGAGCTCACCACGATCGTGCTCACCATGTACGACGGCCGGACGAAGCTCGCCGAGCAGGTCGCCGAGGAGGTCCGTTCGCACTTCGGCAACAAGGTCTGCAAGAACATCATCCCGAGGACGGTTCGGATCTCGGAGGCCCCTTCCTTCGGCCAACCGATCACGGCCTTCGACCCCAGCTCACGGGGTGCGATCGCATACCGGGAGCTAGCGAGGGAGGTCAGCGGTGGCGCGTCGTAGCGGATTGGGGAAGGGTCTCGGGGCCCTGATCCCCCAGGAGGCGACCGGAGATCACGACTCGGCGTTGAAAGAGGTCCCGCTCACGAGCCTCCGCCCCAACCCGCTCCAGCCCAGGTTGCAATTCGACGAAGAGGCGATGGCCTCGTTGGCCGCCTCCATTCGCGCGGTGGGTGTGCTACAGCCCGTCCTCGTCCGCGAGAGCGCTCCGGGGGAGTACGAGCTCATAGCGGGCGAGCGGCGCTGGCGCGCCGCGCGGCGCGCGGGTCTCCAGTCGATCCCGGTGCTGGTCCAGGAGTCCTCCGAGGTCCACAGCCTCGAGAAGGCGCTGGTCGAGAACCTCCACCGCGAGGACCTCGGCGCCCTGGAGGAGGCGGCCGCCTTCCAGCAGCTCGTGGACAACTTCGGGTACACCCACGAGCAGGTCGGAACCCGGGTGGGAAAGAGCCGCACCGCGGTCACCAACACCCTCCGCTTGCTCCAGTTGCCCGCCGGGGTCCAGCGCTTCGTGGCCGACGCGGCTATCAGCCCTGGCCATGCACGTGCCTTGCTCGGCACGCCCGACCGCAGCTTCCAGGAGAAGCTTGCGAAGCGGGCCGTGACCGAGGGGCTGACCGTGAGGGCGGTCGAGGAGCTGGTCCGCCAGCATGCCCAGGGACTGGCGGGAGAGGGACCACAAGAGACCGCCGGCGGCGCACGCGCCAACGGCGCCTCTCAGGACCCGTCGCCCGCCGGCCCGCCACCTCGCCGACAGCTTCCGGCGCCGGGTGTGCTCGAGCTCGAAGAGCTCTTGTCGGCCCACCTCAACACCCGGGTCAAGGTTGACATGAGCGCCCGCCGGGGCAGGGTGGTGGTCGAGTTCGCGACCCTCGAGGACCTCGAGCGGATCTACAAGCTGATGGTCGGCGCCTCCTCGGCGCCCTGATCCGCCGAAACGGCGCTCTCAGGCACGAGAGGTCGAAGTCGAGAGTCGACCTCTTCTCCACCTACACGCCCCAACCCTGATCCACAACCTGTGCATGAGGCTGTGGACAGTTGTGAAGCTGGTGTTTAGTCTTTCACCTAGCGTGGTTATGTCGCTGCACGTGAGCCTGACTGGTGGTAAAATACTCACTATGAGTGGTATCCAGCCCTTTAGGTGAGGTTCGCGGGACCCTCTTAGTCGACCGGGGTGGCGACCCAGGCTCCCACGGCCTCCACCAGGGCGTCGGCGAGCATCTGCGCGCGGTCGACCACGGTGCTGGGTGGGCCCATCTCGCAGATCACGGCCGGCATCCGGGTCTCGCGAAGCACCGGTAGCGACATTCCGACCGCCCAACCGGCGGGCACCCCGAGAGCCTTTGCGACCGAGGTGGCCACGAGCTCTGCCAGACGCCTCCCGCCCTCGGACTCGTAGCTGTAGCCGGAGTAGTACGCGGCGACGCAGCGCTCGTGTCGAGGGTCCAGCCGCAGCCCCAGGTAGGCCTCGACGCCCGCCGCGTTGGCGGCCGCCGCCTGGGAGGACCCGTCGGGGTGCACGAGCGGCACCACCTGGGCGCCGCTGCGGGTGAGATGACGCCCCACCGCCCCCACCAAGGCGTCGAGACCGCCCTCTTCCCCTACGGCGATCCGGCGCCCGAGCAACGTGCGCGGGGTGCGCCGAAGGCGCTCGCGGTCCCTGACGCTGCTCACGAGCTCGGGCTCGGCTTCGGAGTGGCGCGGCATCACGCGCAGCAGCTCCCTCAAGGTCGACGCCCCGAGGATCCCGTCCACCGCGAGCCCCACATTGCGCTGGAACTCCGCCAGGGCCGTCGAGGTCAGGTCGCCGAAGATCCCGTCCACCCTCCCGGTGTCGAAGCCGAGCGCCGAGAGGCGCTGCTGGACGTCGGCGACGTCGTCGCCTCGCAGCATCGGCCGCCTCAGGTACAAGAACCGGTCCCCGATGCGGTAACCAGCCTCGACCAGGGCGGACCACGTCTGGCGGCCGCAGACCCCGTCCACGCGGAGGCCCCGGTGGTGCTGGAAGGCCTGGACGGCGGCGGCAGTGCCGGCGCCGAAGACCCCCTCGGGATCGGGTGTGCAGGGCAGATCGAGCGCCCTGAGGCGCTGCTGGAGGTCGCGCACCGGCTCGCCACGGCTGCCGCGGACGAGCGGCAGCCCGCCCAGAGTGTCTAGAGGTAGGCCTCGAGCTCCTGGAGAAGCTGAGCCTTGCCTCGGGCCCCCACCACCCGCAGCGCCGGCTCCCCGTCCTTGAAGAGGATCAGGGTCGGCACGCTCATCACGTCGTAGCGCCTCGTCACGTCCAGGTTCTCGTCGATGTTGATCTTGGCGACCTCGATCTTCCCCGCCTGCTCGTCCGAGATCTCCTCCAGGACCGGTGCGATCACCTTGCATGGACCGCACCACTCGGCCCAGAAGTCCACCAGCACGGGGGTGTCCGCAACCTTGACATGCTCGTCAAACGTAGCGTCGCTCAAACTAGTGATCTTGCCGCTCATCTCTCGCTCCTCCGGGGCGCCTCGTGCGCTCTTGAACACCCGCGCGGCCTCCTGCATTCCGGCCACACCGCCCGAGCGGTACCTGTCAGTGGCGGCCCTGGGACTCGAGCCAGCGTTCGGTGTCGATCGCTGCCATGCACCCGGTGCCGGCGGCGGTGACCGCCTGCCTGTAGACGTGGTCCTGGGCGTCCCCGCAGGCGAAGACCCCCTCCACGGTCGTGCGGGTGCCGTCGTGCGTGCTCAGGTAACCCGCCTCGTTCATCTCGAGCTGCCCGACGAAGATCCCGGTGCTCGGCTTGTGGCCGATGGCCACGAACAGGCCTGACAGGCCGAGCACCTCGCTGGCCCCGGTGGTCACGTTGGTGACGGCGACGCCGGAGAGCTTCGGCTCCCCGAGCACCTCGTTCACGACGGTGTCCCACCGGAAGGCGATCTTGTCGTTGGCGAAGGCGCGGTCCTGCATGATCTTCGAGGCGCGCAGCTCCTTGCGCCGATGGATCACGGTGACGCTGCGCGCGAAGCGCGTCAGGAAGATCGCTTCTTCGATGGCAGAGTCGCCGCCACCTACGACTCCGATGTCCTGGTCGCGGAAGAAGAACCCGTCGCAGGTGGCGCAGGTGGAGAGCCCGTAGCCGAGGAGCCGCTCCTCGCCCGGAACGCCGAGCATGATCGATCGCGCGCCCGTGGCGACGATCAACGCCCGCGACGAAGCTGCGGGCTCGTCGGAGTCTTCGGTCCACACCTTGAAGGGGCGCTCTGCGAGGTCCACCCTGGAGGCCTTTCGCGCCACGAAGTCGGCGCCGAAGCGCGCGGCCTGGGCGCGGAACTGTTCCATCAGCTGCGGCCCGAGGATGCCGTCCACGAACCCGGGATAATTCTCGACCTCGGTGGTGAGCATCAGCTGGCCGCCGGGCTGGTCGCTCGTCGACGAGGGCTCGCCCTCGAGCACGAGTGGCTTCAAATTGGCGCGCGCCGCGTAGATGGCGGCGGTGAGCCCGGCCGGACCCGATCCGAGGATCACCAGGTCGCGTGTCTCGGTCACGCTCAGCCTCCTTCGGTGGAGTGGCGGGCACGCCGCAGTGACCAGGCGACGATCCCGAGCCCCGCGAGCACGGCACCCACGAGCGCCTCCGAAGCCCAGACCCGGTGCCCGAAGGCGTAGGTGTCTAGCAAGCGCACCAGGGCGATCGAGAGCAGGACGGAGAGGGCAAGGGCCATCGAACCCACCACGATCCCGAACACCGCTGCGCGCGCGGCGATGATGAGCGGACGGACCAGGCGGTCGTGTACCGCTGCGACGGTCGACTCGATGGTGTCGGCGAGGCGCGACTCCCAGTCCGAGGAGCTCGGAGCGGGCTGCTGCGCCGCGCCGCTGTCGGTGTACGAATCGTCCACGTGGTCGAGGTTAGCCGGAGAGGTGCAGCCGGCAGCCGGCAACCGACGTGCTCAGCGGGCCAGGCAGAAGCACACCCCGATCGTCCCGGGGCCGGCGTGGCTGCCGATCACAGGGCCCAGGTCCGTCACTACCATCTCGTGCGCCGGCTGTACGGCGCGAAGCATGTCGATGACCTCGTCGACGTCCTTGGCGGCGCCGTTGGCCACGGCCAGGCGGTCGAGGGGCCCGGCTTCGAGCGCTTTCGAGGCGAGGTATTGCATCGACCGCGGGCGCGTGCGTTGCTTGGACTCCACCTCCACCACTCCGCCGCGCACCTCGATCACGGGCTTGATGGAGAGCAGCGAGCCGACCAGATGGGCCGCCCCGCCTATCCGACCTCCGCGCCTCAGGAAGTCGAGGCTCTCGAGCACTCCGTAGACGTGCGTGCGCGCCTTTTGCTCCTCGACGCTCGCGGCGATCTCGTCGAGCGGCCTGCCCTCGTCGGCCTGGTCCGCTGCCGAAAGCACGAGGAGACCTTCTCCCATTGTGATCGTGAGCGAGTCGACCACGCGCACGGGTATCCGGTCGGCCACCGACTCCGCTGCGGTGCAGGCGGCCTGGTACGTGGCGGAGAGCCCGGAGGAGAGGGTGATGCACAGGACCCCCTCGCGTCCCTCCTCGGCGGCGTCCAGGAAGGCGCGTTGGAACGCACCAGGTGCGGGTGCGGCCGTCTCGGGTATGACGCTCCCTGTGACCACCCTGTCCCAGAACTCCTTGGTCGACAGTTCCTCGCGGTCGACGAGCTCCTCGGTACCGAAGCGGATCGACAGCGGCACCAACCGCAGCCCGCGCTCGTCGATGATCTCGGCGCTCAGGTCACAGGCACTGTCGGCAACCACCTGGATGCCTGCCATCGGGCTCCTCCTACGGTCGTCGACCGAGTCTGCCATGCACCGGCCCTCTTGGGTCGGGGGGCAGCGTCGGGCCGAGCTTGCGAGGCCTGTGCGGCGGGCGTCCCACCGGTCGCAGGGGCTCGGGCGGTGGTGGCGCGCCAGGCCGCCCGCCGCGCCCCCCCCCACGGCGTGCGCTGAAGCGGGCGAGCAGGCCCGCGGCGAGGAAGTAGCCGACTGCTCCGGCCACCACGCCCAGCAGCACCCTCACGAGCAGACCGAGGCCGCGCTGGTCCCCGGTCACGTTGCTCCCGAGCACCGCCGCGGCCACGAGGACCACGGATGCGAGGAGCACGTGCACGAGCGGCCCCGTGAGCCACTTCGTCCCGAGCCCGCCCACGCGGCTACGCACCCTCAGCAGCGCCGCCACCGCCGCGACGCTGTAGGCGACCGATATCGACAGGGCGATCCCGCGCACCCCGAGGGGCCCGGCGAGTGCGATGGCCAGCACGATGTTGATCCCGTTCTCCAGCGCGTAGAGCCAGAAGGCCGAGCGCAGGTCCTGGATCGACTGCAGCACGCGTATGGCGTAGAGGAAGACGCAGAACCCGGGCAGGCCGATCGCGAGCATCGCCAGGGACGTCGCGGTGGCGGCGGTGTCGGCCGGGGTGCTCGCGCCGTGGCCGAGGAGGAGGGCGACGAGCGGCCGCGCCAGCACCAGAAGGCCGCAGGCCGCCGGGACGATCACCGCGAGCATCGCCCGCATCCCGACGGCCATGCGCCTGCGGAAGGCGCCCGTGTCGCCGAGGGCCCAGTTGGAGGTGAGCTCCGGAGCTGTGGCCGACATGATCGACACCGCCACGACCCCGTAGGGGAGCTGGAAGAACGTGTAGGCGTACGTGTAGGCGCTCACCGCCCCCCGGCCGACCTTCTCCGACATGGCGAGCACCACGAGCAGCGCGAGCTGGTTGGCGACGACGAGCCCGAACGTCCAGCTCGATAGGCGCAGGATCGTCCGGACCGCCTCGTGGTGGAAGTCGGGCATCCAGCGCAGGCGCAGCCCGGCCCTGCGCAGGCTCGGGATCATGAGAGCCGCCTGGGCGACGACGCCGAGCGTCGTGCCGAGCCCGAGCAGCAGGAGCTGGCTGCGGTGGCTCGAGACGCCGGCGACGGAGGGGTGCCTCACGATCGTCCCGAACACGAGCAGCACCACCACCAGCACGACGTTGTTGGCGATCGGGGTGAACATCGGCGAGCCGAACCGCCTGCGCGCGTTGAGCAGGGCGGTGGCGAGGCTCACGAAGCCGTAGCACGCGAGCTGCGGCACGAAGAGGATCAACAGGTCCGTTGCGACATGGCGCGTCTGAGCGGCGTGTGGAGAGCGGTTGAGAGCGGTGGTGGCGTCGATCACTAGCGGGGTCAGCGCGAAGAAGATGACCGTCGCCGCGGCGATCACGATCATCGTGACGCTCGTCACGGCCGAGACCGCCTCCCAGGCCTCGTCCTCGGAGCGCATCGCGAACCTCTCGACGAACACGGGGATGAACGTTGCCGACACGATCCCGCCGAGCACGATGTCGTGGACGATGTTGGGGATCGTGTTGGCGAGGTTGTACGCGTCGGCGAGCGACAGCGAGCCCAGCGCGTAGGCGAGCGCGAAGATCCGCAGCACGCCGGTGACGCGCGAGATGGTGGTTCCGACCGCCATGACCATGGTGTCCTGGCCAAGCCCGCGCGCCCTGCGCGTCCCGCGCGCCCCGCGCCCCCCGCGGCCCGAGGCAGCCAAGGCGCCGCTCACCTCCCGGGGGTGACGATCACCCCGGGCTCGCGTCGCGGCCTGTTCGAAGTGCGTGGGCCGGCCGCTTCCCGGTGCGCGCCCCTCGGCGCTCGCCGGCGCCCGGGACGCCACCCCCGCTCTGCGCGTGCCCGGCCTCGCGCCGGCCGCGCCGCCCGCGGCCTGCGGGGTCGCCTCCCTCGCCACGGCCGCGCCTGTTGCGCCGGCCGCGCAGCAGGGTCCTGCCCCACCAGGCGAGGAGGACGAGAGCGGCGAGGACTGAGAGGGCGATCGCCACGGCAGACGTCGACATCGAGCGCACCGTGAGCTGACCGCTCGCGAGCACGAGGTCCCCGTTCGGGCTCGTGAGGGTGACCGAGATGCGGAAATCCCCCGCGGCGCGCGATCGCATGTCCACGTAGACGACGTTGGTGGGGTGGTCGATGTCGCAGAGGGACGAGAAGCTCGAGCGTCCCGCGGAGCTGCGCACGGCGGATGGACGGCACGAAGCCCCCGGCGACTGCGAGCCGGGCGGGAAGACGAGCTTGTCGCTCGTGACAGCGACGATCCCGGTGACCGGGTACGGCAGGTTCTTCACGAAGGTGATCGGGACCGGGGCGGCGTTGGAGGTGAGCCGGATCTCGCCGGCGTTGACCGACAAGGAGCGCAGTTGGTCCGACAGCGCTGCGGAGGCGTCCGACGCGACCCGAGCCTGCTCCCTCGGGTTCAGCGTGCTCGACTCCGACAACAGCAGCAGCTGGCCGAGGGCCTGGGCCTCCGAGGCCCCGGCCGCGCTCTGCGAGACGGCTGTCGCGAACCCCTCTACACGCCCCCGCTCGGCGCGCATCGCGCGCGCCGGGAGGGTGAGGGTCGAGCTCGAAGCGGCGGGCTTGCGGATGGAGGGCTGGCCGGGGGGCTGGTCGATGCCCGCCGCCCCGCCCACCGGGACCTCGGTGAACAGGTCCGACAGGGTGACCGGGCGCACCATCGGGTTGTCCGAGAGGCCCGAGAGGAGGTCCGCTACGAACGTGCTGTGCGAGCTCCACGACGGAGGCGCCACGGCCACCACGCCCCGGAGGTCCGAGGGGTACTCGTAGTAGACGAGCTCGAGCTCCGCTAGCACCTGGTCGGCTCCGAGCACCTGGTCTGCGCCGGCAGCTGGCTGCAGATGGGCGGAGAGCCCCGGGTCCACGGTCTTTGCGAGCAGGGAATCCGAGCGCGAGTCGCCGAGGGCGAGGGGCTGGGTCCACGTGGCCGAGGACGGGGGCGTCCCGGCGACGGCGCTCTGGGGGACCACTACGTCGCTGTAGCCGAGGCTCGTGAGAGCGCCGAGCGCAGCCTGGTCGAGGGTCCCCGCCGCCACCCAGGTGCCGCCCGTGGAGGGGCAGCTCAGGTGCAGGGCGCCGCCGAGCACCGACCTGCCCTCGGCCACCTGGTGTGAGAGCTCGCTGGTCATGCCAGCGGCGACGAGCTGGCTGGCGTCCACCTGCACGAATGGACCGCACAGCGTCTCGCGCCCGGGCGAGGTCGCGAGGCCCGACAGCGCGTGGAGGACCTGGGAAGCGCGCGCGGAAGAGCTGTCCGCGGCGAGCGTGCTCACCGTCGCGGGGTCCGGCGACAGCGTGAGCGGCACGCGCGCCTGGGGCTCCGAGAGCGTGGAGACGAGCGAGGCGACGCCGGAGAGCGCCGAGGAAGAGGGCCTGCCGAGCGTCCCCGCCGCGGAGAGCTTCTGCGCCGGCGTGGCGATCGGCACGACGAGCGCCAGGCGAAGGGGATCGGTGTCGGAAGGCGGGTCGGTGTAGACGAGGTACGTGAGCAGGCGCGCCAGCACCGTCGAGGAACCGGCCTGGGTCAGCTCGATCCTCATGGGGTAGACGCCCGTGTAGGACCCCGGCTCGCACTCCGATGCGAGGTCGGCGGTCAAGGGGCCGCTTCCGGGGGTGGTCGCGCCCCCCGCCTCGACCGGGATCGTGAGGTCCACAGCCCGTGGGTTGGCGGGATCGGCCGGAAGCGACGAGACGCTGACCGGGGACGAGCCCGAACCGGCGATCAAGGAGCCGACAGGGGAGCCCCCGAGGGTCTCGTCGAACGCCGAACGCGAGTGCAGGCATGTGTAGATGCCGACCTGGAGCTCGAGCGAGCTGCGCTGGAGCCCCGCGCCGACGGCGAGCCTCGCAAGGAAGGGAGCGCTCGGCGTGACAGGGGCCGGCGGGGCGACGAGTGACAGTGCGCCCGAAGATTGAGATGAGGCAGCCGATCCCGCTGCAGCCGCCGGCGCTGCGAGGCAGCAGACAAACCACAGCCCCGCCGCGGCGCTGGTTGCGAGGACCCCCGCGAGCGTCCGCCAGCTGGGGGGCACGGCCCGGTCCTCCGTGCGGGCAGCCCCGCGTGATGGGGCGATGCTCGCCTCGGTACGGTCCACCTCGGCGCACGAGCCTACCGGCGGCAGGACCTGGGTCCCAGTACACCGGCATTACCCTCGGCGCAGTGTCAAGCCCGATCCCCGAGCGCTTCCGACCCCTGGTGGCGGCCACAGCCGAGCTCGCAGGTCGCTTCGACGCGGCCGGGCACTCGCTGTACCTGGTGGGCGGCTCGGTCCGCGACGCTTTCGTGACGGGCCTCGCGCTCGACGGACACGTCGGTGAGGGTGTCGGAGTCTCGGTGCTCGACGGCGGGGCGCTCGACGGCCCAGTGCCCGACGGCCCAGTGCCCGACGGCCCAGTGCCCGACGGCCCAGTGCCCGCCGGCCCAGTGCCCGGCAGCCGAGCCCCCGACCTGGACCTCACCACCGACGCGCGCCCGGAGCAGGTCGAGCGGATCCTGCACGGCTGGGCCGATTCGGTGTGGCTGCAGGGCAAGCGCTTCGGAACGGTGGGGGCGTCTCGTGGCGAGCGCCGGTTCGAGATCACCACCCACCGGGCCGAGGCGTACAGCCCGGACTCGCGCAAGCCATCGGTCGCCTTCGGGGACTCGATCGAGCTCGACCTCTCGCGCCGCGACTTCACGGTCAACGCAATGGCGCTCAAGCTGCCGACCCTCGAGCTAGTGGACCCCTACGGCGGCCTCGAGGACCTCGCCTCGGCTCGGCTGCGCACGCCCCTCGACCCCGAGATCTCGTTCGGCGACGATCCCCTGCGGATGCTGCGCGCAGCGCGCTTCGTGGCGTCGCTGGGGCTCGAGCCCGATGCCTCGTTGATCGCGGCGGTCCACGAGATGCACGAGCGCCTCGGGATCGTCTCGGCCGAGCGCATCCGGGACGAGCTCGACAAGCTGCTCTTGACGCAGCATCCCTCCAGAGGCCTCGCTTTCTGTGTCGGCACGGGGCTGGCGGATGTGTTCTTGCCCGAGCTCCCAGCTCTCGCCCTCGAGCAGGATCCGATCCACCGTCACAAGGACGTGCTCGCTCACACCCTCGCGGTCGTGGACAAGACCTCTGCCGACAGGCAGCTGCGGCTCGCGGCCCTGCTCCACGACATCGGAAAGCCCCGCACGCGCGCCTTCGGGCCGGGCGGGGTGACCTTCCACCATCACGAGGTGGTCGGTGCCCGCATGGCGCGCGAGCGGCTGACAGCCCTTCGCTACTCACGCGAGGACACAGAGACGGTGACCCGGCTCGTGGAGCTCCACCTGCGCTTCCACACCTACAGGCTCGGCTGGACCGACCGTGCAGTGAGGCGGTACGTCCGCGACGCGGGGCCGCTGCTCGAGAAGCTCAACGAGCTGACTCGATGCGACTGCACCACGCGCAACGTCAACCGCGCCCGCGCGCTGGAGAAGCGGATCGACGAGCTGGAGCGCCGAATCGAGGAGCTGCGCGAGCAGGAGGAGCTCGACTCGATCCGCCCCGACCTCGACGGACGCGACGTCATGGGGCACCTGAAGGTCCCACCCGGACCGGTCGTGGGCGAGGCGCTCGAGTTCCTGCTGGAGCTCAGGCTGGAGGAGGGTCCGCTCGGCGAGGACGAGGCCTACCGCCGGCTCGACGAGTGGTGGGCGTCGCGCTCCTAGAGGGCCTTTTAGTCCGGGGGCCAGGTGGGTGAGGGGTCGCCGGCGGCGAACGCCTCGACCAAGGCGCGCGCCTCGTCGTCGTGGAACTGCACCGGCGGGGACTTCATGAAGTAGGCGCACGGACCGACAAGTGGCCCCCCGATCCCGCGGTCGAGCGCCAGCTTGGCGCAGCGCACCGCGTCGATGATGACGCCGGCGGAGTTGGGCGAGTCCCATACCTCGAGCTTGAGCTCCAGGTTGAGCGGTACGTCGCCGAAGTTGCGGCCCTCCATGCGGATGTAGGCCCACTTGCGATCGGCCAACCATGGCACGTGGTCGGACGGACCGATGTGGACGTCGTCGGAGTCGAGCACGTAATTCTCGACCTGGCTGGTGACAGCGCGCGTCTTGGAGATCTTCTTCGACTCCAGGCGCTCGCGCTCGAGCATGTTCATGAAGTCCATGTTTCCGCCGAAGTTCAACTGATACGTCCGGTCGAGCGCCAGACCCCGATCCTCGAAGAGCCTCGTGAGGACCCGATGGACGATGGTCGACCCCACCTGGCTCTTGATGTCGTCTCCCACGATAGGGATGCGCGCGTCCCGGAACCTCCGTGCCCAGGTGGGGTCGCTCGCGATGAAGACCGGGATGGCGTTCACGAATGCGACGCCCGCGTCGAGGCAGGCCTCGGCGTAGTGGCGCTGGGCCTCCTCTGAGCCCACCGGCAGGTAGCTCACGAGCACGTCCGCGCGCGCTTCGGAGAGCACCCGTGCGACGTCGACGGGTTCCGCCGGGGACTCCTCGATCTGCTCGTTGTAGTACGAGCCCAGCCCGTCGAGCGTGGGTGCGCGTTGCACCGTGACGTCGAGGTGTCCGACGGAGGCGAAGCGGATCGTGTTGTTCTGGCCGGCGAACACCGCTTTCGAGAGGTCCGCCCCAACCTTCGCGGCGTCGACGTCGAATGCAGCCACGAAGTCGACGTCGGACACGTGGTACCCGCCGAGGTCGACGTGCATCAGCCCCGGGACCACGTCGGAGGGGTTCGCCTCGCGGTAGTACTCCACGCCCTGCACGAGTGAGCTCGCGCAGTTGCCCACACCCGCTATGGCGACGCGCACCTTGGGTTTGCTCATAGAGGATCTCCTTCCATCTGTCTCAGATCTTCGGGCTCGACCCGGGCCATGTCCCCACGGCCGGCCGCAGGCGCCGAGCGGCGCCGCTCGGCTTCGAGCAGCTGGTCGAGCCACGAGACCTCGCGCTCGGTGGACTCGGTGGCGTGCTCCATGAGCGAGCGGGCGTAGACGTCGAGCCGGTCTGCTGCTGCCTCGGCGCAGGCGCGCGCCTGCGCGAGGCGTTGCGCGAGCTGCGCACGCCGTCGCTCGAGGAGCCGCATCCGGGCCTGCGGCGGCAGGTAGCGCGCGAGGGCCAGGCGGAGGCTGAAGCTCCTGGCGTCGTCGGAGTTGGAGTCGCGCTCGGAGTCGAGCAGCTCGGCGAACTGCCGGCGGCCCTCGTCTGTGATCCGGTAGACCTTCCTGCCGCGCCGGGAGTGGCCGGCGCCCGAGCGTCTCGCCCGAAGTGCTGCACGCTCCCCCGACAGAGAGCCCGTCATCGGCACCTCTGGGCCGGACCGCCCGGGGTTCTCGATCGCCTCGACCGCACCCTGGCGCTCGAGGCGCGAGAGAGCCGGGTAGAGGGAGCCGAACGAGACGTTCGCGAACACGCCGAGGTCCTCCCTCAACCGCTTGCGGATCTCGTAGCCGTGCAGTGCCTGCGTTTCGAGCAGGCCGAGGATGGCGAGCTCGAGCATCAGCGGGGTCCTGCCCCCATCACTGGCCCGGCGCTCGAGAGGGGTCGGCTCTGCCCACCGGCGCGAGCGGGCAGGAGCGGGCGAATGGCCTTGAGCTGGGCGGTAACGGTGCGATGCATCGGAGCTACATATCGTACCGATATATCGACGGCGTGCCAAGCGGGGGCAGAATCGGCGGAACCAGCGGACGGCCCGGCGGTACCCTGACGGGATGGGCTTCGGGCCGTCGGCGCTGCGTGGGTTCTCTGTGAGCGGTGCAGGCGGAAGAGTCGAGTACCGCCTGGCGCGCAACGCCGTGGTGAAGGAGTTCCACAAGGGCCGGCTCTCGCGTCTCGACATCTGCGACGCGCACCCGGAGCTGCTTCGAGCCGCGCGCAACGTCGGGGTGCCCCTGGCGGAGCAGTGCCCGATCTGCGAGGAGACCTCGGTGGTCCACGTCACCTACGTGTTCGGGCCGAGGCTGCCCGCCCACGGGCGATGTGCCGCCTCATCCCAGGAGCTGGCGAAGCTGTGCAAGAGGGCCGACGAGGTGACGTGCTACGTCGTGGAGGTGTGCCCCGGCTGCGGGTGGAACCACCTCGCCAGGATGTACCCGGCGGGAGGACGTCACCGTGCTCCGGCGGCCGGTCGCGCCCCATTGGGAGGCGCGATGGGGCAGCATGGTAGGAGCGGCAGATCGCGTTAGGGGCGGCGCAATCGGCGACCAGTAGTCGACCGTCGGCGACCAGCCGGCGAGCAGGGCTAGCAGAGCGAACAATCCGAGCAGGACGGACAGGGAGACGGGACGCGCAATGAGTGTGGTCCAGCCAGGGGGCGACCAACGCCGAAGGGGCCAGGAGCGCGCCCAGAGAGCGGGCACTGCGGACGGCCGCGTGGGCGATCGCCAGCAGCGGCCCGGCCAGGCCGCCGGCAGCAGGGCGGGTCAGGCGCGTAGGCCGCCCGTCAAGGGCCAGCCCCGAGGCGGGGCTCCCGGAAGAGGTGGCTCGCCCGGGCGCGGCCAACCACCGGGACGCCCCGGGCAAGGACAGCGGCGGGACGGCAAGGGGAGGCGCAACGTCCCGGTTCAGGTAGCCCCGCGCCGATTCTCCCCCACGACGATCGCGATCGGGTCTATCGCCCTGGTCGTGGTCGTCGTGGTCGCCCTCGTCATCGTCAAGGTGACGGGCTCCACCAACAATTCCAACACCGTGGCGCCGACCAATACCGCTGCCTCGGCGACGGTCGTGTCTGCGATCACCAACGTTCCTGCCAGCGTCATGGACGCGGTTGGGGTTCCCTCGAGCTCGATGGTCGCGCCGCCGAGCGTCGACAAGCACCAGTCGTTGCTCACGTACAACGGCAAGCCCGGTGCGTTCTTCGTGGGAGCGCTGTTCTGCCCGTATTGCGCGGCCGAGCGCTGGGCGCTCATCGTGGCATTGAGCAAGTTCGGAACCTTCTCCGGGCTGAGGGAGACGACCTCCTCGCCCTGGGACACCGATCCCAGTACCCCCACGGTCGATTTCTACGGCTCGAAGTACACGAGCAATTACGTGGTCTTCAAACCCATCGAGAACGAGTCGAACGACACCACTGGCCTGGGTACCCGTCACCAGCTCCAGCCCCTCACCTCGCAGGAAGCGAGTCTCGACGCCAAGTACTCGGCCCATTTCGGGCTCTCGAGCGAGGGTTACCCGTTCGTCGACATCGGCAACAAGGTGTTCGTGACGGGCCCCAGCTACGACCCCGCCACCCTCGCGGGTCTCAACCAGAACGAGGTGGCCTCGGACCTCAAGAACCCGAGCTCGCCGATCACCCAGTCGATCGTCGGCACGGCCAACTACCTGATCGCGGGAATCTGCTCGGTCACGGGTGCCCAGCCCTCCTCGGTCTGCTCCGTAACTGCTGTGCAACAGGCCTCGCACGCGCTCGGCCTGAGCTGAGGCGCGGCGAGACGTGAGCGAGGTCAGGCGCCAACGAGCGAGAGTGCGTACGCCTGGAGCGGTCGCCCAGCTCCCTGCCCGTAACGGCGCGGGGCGTTCACCCGGTTCCGGGGCCCAGGCCCGGCGCGACCTCCGAGCCGGCGGTGACGCCCGCCGACCGGTGGACCGCCGCGACACCGAGGTGGCAAGCCGGCTGCGGTCGCCAGGGTGGCGCGCGATCACGGCCCTCGTGTTGTCGCTCGCCGGCTTCGGTGACTCGATGTACCTCACCATCGAGCACTACACGGGCAACGGGTCCCTGATCTGCTCGGCGACGTCGGTGGTGAACTGCCTGAAGGTGACCACGAGCCCGGAGTCGATGGTGTTCGGCGCTCCGGTGGCGTTGCTGGGGCTGATCTTCTTCACGGCGATGATCGGCATCAACCTCCCCGTGCTGTGGAGGTCGGGCCCGAAATGGATCCCTTGGCTGCGGCTGGCCATGGTCGTGGGGTCGATGGGTTTCGTCATCTACCTCCTCTACTCCGAGCTCTTCTCGATCAAGGCGATCTGCCTGTGGTGCACCGGGGTGCACGTGATCACGTTCTTGCTCTTCGTGCTGGTCGTCTCTTCGCTCCCGGCCTTCAGCGACCCGGCGGGCGCGGCTTAGTCTCAGAGAGGGCGCCGATAGGGCTCGGAGAGGTTCTCGGCGAACCATCTGGCGCCGGCTCCCCGTGAGGTGGCGGCACCGCCGAGCAGCGTCGCCGCTTCCGCCCACGAGCGTGCCCTGCCGTGCGGCGCCCCGTCGAGCAGCTCGTTCCAGAAGAGCGCCCATCCTTCTGCCAGCCGCCTGCTCAGCCGCGGGAGGGTGAGGAGACGGCCGAGGGTCGCCACCGCGCGGGGACGGGCGAGGAACGCACCATGGGAGACGGCCGCGATCCGCTGGTAGGGGAGGTGCGTGGAGGCGAGATGGTGGCGGTAGCGCTCGGCGGCGAACCCAGGGCCGGCCAGCACTGCTTCGGCGGCCGCCTTGGCGCTGGTCATGGCGTGCGCGATCCCCTCGCCCTGCAGCGGGTTCACCAGCCCGGCCGCGTCCCCGACGAGAAGAACGCCTCTGCCTGCGGGGCGCGTCCCCACCATCCCCATCTTGAGCCAGCCCCCGAGACGGCGCTGGACCGGCGGACAGGGGTCCGGTAGCAGGCCGAGGGTCGACAGGTGAGCCACGAAGTCCGGCAGGAGGCGCACCGCCTCTGCACCGCGGCGGCGGTCGGAGAGCGTCCCCACCCCCAGCCCGAGGTTGGCGACGCCCCGCGGGCCGGGAAAGATCCACCCGTAGCCGCACAAGGCTCGCAGTGGTGCCGTTTCCCACATGACGATCGTGGGCAGCTCCACTTCGTGTTCCACGTGGCAACGCACGGCGAAGCCCCACAGGACCCGCCCGGGGTCGATCAGCCCCGCCGCCTCGGCGACGCGGCTCGTGGCTCCGTCGGCTCCGATGACGACCGTCGCGCGGAGCCGGCGCCCGTCGTCGAGCTCGAAGCCACACAGCCGCCCCTCGGACCAAAGCGGGTGCTCGGCGCGCGCCGTTACCGGCTCGGCCCCGGCTTCCAGCGCGCAGGCTCGGAGCGAGGAGTCCAGCTCGGCCCTCGGGATCGCCAGCCCGTGGCCCGGGTAGGTGAGGCCAGCAGCGGAGGGGAGCTTCACGCGTCTCCCGGTGGGTCCGACGACGAGCATGTCGCCCGGGGCGGGGGCCCCGTCGGAGGTGAAGAGCTCGAGCAGGCCCAGATCGTCGAGGACCCCGAGCGCGCGCGGGCCCAGCAGGTCTCCGCACGCCTTGTCCCTCGGAAACCGGGCCTTGTCCACGAGAGCCACCCGGGCGTCGCCGCGGGCGAGGACAGTCGCCGCCACCGACCCCGCCGGGCCTGCGCCGACCACCACCACGTCGAAGCGCTGTCCGGGCAAGCCACCTCCCTCGGCCGGGCCCGCGCCCGCCACGGGAGCCTCTCGATGTGCGATTGTCGCACGGTGGGACGATTCTCCCGGGGTGGAGGCGGGCGCAGGGAGCTCGCCCAGCGGCTCTTCACCCCGCTACCTGCCCGTTACGACCGGCTGGCCGAGTGGCTCTCGTTCGGACAGAACGGCCGCTGGCGCAAGGCAATGGTCGACAAGGCGCTCGAGGGTTCGCCGGCGCTCGTCTGCGACGTCGCGACGGGCACGGCGGGTGTGGCCCTCCAGCTCGCCTCGCGCGACGGAGCACGGGTGGTGGGCGTCGACGTGACCGAGGCCATGCTTCGGCGCGCCAAGCAGAACGTGTCTGGCGCTGGAGCCGATGAGCGCGTCTCCCTCGCCGTGGGGGACGCCGTTCAGCTCCCCTTCGCCAGCTCCACGTTCGACGCGCTCACCTTCACCTACCTGTTGCGCTACGTCGAGGACCCGGGCGCGACCCTCGCCGAGCTCGCCCGGGTGGTGAGGCCCGGGGGGGTGGTGGCGAGCCTCGAGTTCCTGCGTCCGGAGAACTCTCTTTGGCGCGTCTCGTGGTGGGTGTACACGAGGGTGGTCTTGCCGGTCGCCGGATGGCTGAGCGGCGGGCGCGAGTGGTACGAGGTGGGCCGCTTCCTGGGACCGAGCATCTCGGGCCACTACGACCGCTACCCCGTGTCGTGGACGGTCGAGGCGTGGCGCAGCGCGGGTCTGGACCAGGTGCAGGTCCGGCGGATGAGCCTCGGTGGAGGGCTCGTCATGTGGGGACGGCGTGCCGGTGGGTGACGAGAGGCGTCCCGCCTACTACGCGGCTGCCCGCGGCGGGTGGCGCGACTGGTGGACGGTCCTGCACCCCCCGTACACGGCGTGGCACCTCTCCTACGTCGTGATCGGCGCTTCGCTGGCCGAGCGCCCGAGCGTCTCGCGCCTGGTGGCGACCGTGCTGGCCTTCTTCCTCGCCGTCGGGCTGGCGGCGCACGCGCTCGACGAGCTTCACGGGCGACCGCTGCGAACGACCATTCCGGCGGGGGCGCTGGTGGCGGTGACCGCGGGCGGGCTCGCGGGCGCGGTCACCCTCGGCGTGGTGGGCGTCATCGACGTGGGCCCTGCGTTGGTGCCGTTCATCGTGGCCGGCCCGGCTCTCGTGATTGCATACAACGCGGAGCTCTTAGGCGGGATCGTCCACACCGACGCCGGGTTCGCCGCTTCGTGGGGGTCGTTCCCGCTGCTGTGCGCTTATGTGGCGCAGACCTCGACCCTGCGCCTCGCCCCCGTGCTCGCGGCCGGAGGCGCCTTCGCGCTCTCCTTCGCCCAGCGCTCGTTGAGCACGCCTGCCCGGCTGGTGCGCCGTTCGGTCGTGGGCGTGGATGGCTCCATGCGACTGGCTGACGGTTCGACGGCGCCGATCGAAGAGCGGACGTTGCTCCTGCCGCTCGAACGGGCGCTCCGTGCCACGTCCTGGGGCGTGGTCCTGCTCGCAGCTGCACTTGCGGTCTCCCGCCTCACTTGAGACCGTGCCACGCTCAGCTGCGGGTCTCCTCTCGGAGTTGACGGCGGAAGCTCGCCACCGTCATCTCCACCACCCGGTCGTGTCCCCACACGAGCAGCGGGCGCGCGACTCGCGCCGCGAGTCGCATAGGCCTCTGCATCATCTCGATCCTCCATGCGACCTCGGCGCGGGTCCCACCGCCGTCGGGTTCGAGCAGCAGGCGCCCCTCGCCGACGAGGTCGCCGCTGACCCTCGCTAGGATGCTCCGAGGTCGCTCGCAGCGATCGAGCTCCACCCGCAGGCGCATCCGATAGGGCAGCGGCGGGGCCACGACCCCGGTGAGCACCGCCCCTTCGACGAGCCCGGGCCCCTCGAGGTGGAAGTCCTCGAGCCATCGCCACCAGGACTCGAAGCGGTCAGAGCGTTCGATGGAGCGCCAGATCACTTCCGGCGGTGCGTCGAGGTCGAACCTCCTCCGGTAGTCGATGACGTACCGGGACTCGCCCACGCGGCCAGGCTAACGGCCGGGCCTTAGAATGGCTTCGTCAACGGTCCCGACGCCGCCGGCAGCCAAGGAGCGCTGGACGGCAAGGAGGCCCAAAATGCCAGGAGCAATCGCGACCGAAAAGGTCACAGTCCCGAAGGTACGCGCCCGCAAGGGGGGTAGCGGTGACGGGCGCATCGTCATGTTGACCGCGTACGACACACCGGGAGCGCGCATATGCGACGCGGCGGGAGTGGACGTGGTGCTCGTCGGCGATTCGGTGGCCAACACCGTGCTCGGCCACCCAGACACATTGCGGGTGGACGTAGCCGTGATGGCGCACCACGTCGGCGCGGTGGCGCGAGCGGCGCCTCGTTCCTTGATCGTCGGGGACATGCCATGGCTGAGCTTCCACATCTCGCCCGAGGACACCGTGCGCAACGCCGCGGTCCTCGTGAGGGCAGGGGCCGAGGCGGTGAAGCTCGAAGGGGGACGGTCACGCCTGCCCATGATCGAGGCGCTGCTCGGTGCCGAGATCCCCGTCATGGGTCACCTCGGTTTGACTCCTCAGTCGGTGAACGCGATGGGCGGGTACAAGGTCCAGGCGAAGGAGCAGGCCGCCGCCGAGGCGCTGCTGTCCGACGCCAAGGCGCTCGCCGCCGCCGGCTGCTTCGCCATCGTGCTCGAGGGCGTCCCGGACGTCGTCGCGGCCCGCGTCACCGCCGAGGTCGACGTGCCCACGATCGGGATCGGTGCCGGGTCCGCTTGCGACGGCCAGGTGCTCGTCTTCCACGACCTGCTCGGCCTCGACGACTCCAAGCCGCCCAAGTTCGTCCGGCGCTACGCGGAGCTGTCGCGTCTGGCGACCGAGGCCGTACGGGCCTGGGCCGCCGACGTCCGGTCGGGGGCGTTCCCCTCCGACGCCGAGACATATCACGCCTGAGGACGTGCGCGGATAGGCGGCTCCAGGCCGTCGACTAGGATCTTCGGGTCGAGCCGCCCTTGTGACCGGCTCTTCGAACAGTCGAACAGACCCTGCCCTGCGCCTGCGGCCCTCTGGAGCCCAAAAGTGCAGGGCCCCGGAGCTTCGGCACCGGGACCGGAGGGAGGTGAGCCGCTCTGCGGCCCTACGAGACGTTGATCATCTTCGCGCCCGATCTCGAGGATTCGGTGATCGGTTCGTTCGTGGAACGGGTGCTCGAGCTGCTCAGGGCCAACGGCGCCACGCCCGGGCAGGTCGACCGCTGGGGCAAGCGCACCCTCGCCTACGAGGTCAAGCACCGGCGCGAGGGCTACTACGTCCTGGTCGAGTTCAGCGCGGATCCCAAGGCCGTCGCCGAGCTGGACCGATTTCTCCTGCTGCTCGACGAGGTCCTCCGCCATAAGATCGTGCGGCTACCCGAGAAGGCCGCGGGACGCGCACGGTCCCGGACAACGGCGCGCGCCGCAGGCGCGGGCTGAGCGCGTAGAGCGGAGGCAGAGATGTCCAACGGCAACAACGTCGTCCTGGTAGGCAACATCACTCGCGACCCTGAGTTGCGGTTCACCCCGTCGGGCCAGGCCACGGCCACCTTCGGGCTCGCCGTCAACCGGCGGTGGCAGAACCGTCAGACCCAGGAGTGGGAGGAGGCCACGAGCTTCTTCGACATCGTGTGTTGGCGCGAGATGGCGGAGAACGCGGCCGAGAGCCTCGGCAAGGGAGCACGCATCATGGTTACCGGCCGTCTCGAGCAGCGGTCCTGGGAGACCGCCGACGGGGACAAGCGCTCGAAGGTCGAGGTCGTGGCCGACGAGATCGGGCCGAGCCTCAGGTGGGCCACCGCCCAGGTGACGAAGAACGAGCGCCGCGGCTCGGGTTTCGAGCCGTCGGGAGCGGCACGTCAGAGCCCTCCGCGGGGTGCGGAAGTCTCAGCCGGGCAGCCCGGCGGGTACGGGTACGACGAGGAGCCGTTCTAGATGGCACGGGGCAACGAGCGTTCCACCAGCCGCCGCAGTCCCAAGGACGCTGCGCGCCGGACGAAGAAGAAGCCCTGCGCTCTGTGCAGGGACAAGATCGAATGGGTCGACTACAAGGATTTCGGAATGCTCCGCAAGTACATGAGCGACCGGGGCAAGATCCGCGCTCGGCGCGTCACGGGAAACTGCACCCAGCACCAGCGCGAGGTGGCGTTGGCGATCAAGACGGCGCGCGAGCTCGTGCTGCTCCCCTACACCCAGCGGACCACCGCTGAGCGCTCGGGGGGCAGGGGGCGCGGTGGACGCCAGGACCGCCCGGACCGTGTGCTCGGCGCGGGCAGGCCGCGCGCCGGCGAGGACGGCGCCGAGGCCCGGGACGGCTCGCGGACCGTCGAGGTGGACGAGGCGACCGAGCCCGAGCAGCTCGCCAACCCGGGCCTCGCCGAGGACGGGTCGCCCGAGCCCTCACCGGTCGCGTCGGCTGACGGCGGCGAGGTGGCAGAGGTGGCAGAGGTGGCTGGGACGTCGGGCAATGGCCCGCAAGCCGAGCCTGCCGATGCTCAGCCCCGAGGGCCGGCAGCCGGCAACGGCGCGGCGGCGGGTGACGTGACTGGAAACGGTTCTTAAGTGCGAGTCCTTCTGCGCAGCGATATCGACGGGGTCGGCAAGCGCGGGGACGTGGTGGAGGTGGCCAAGGGCTTTGCCCGCAACTACCTGTTCCCGACTGGCCGGGCACTCGCCGCTACCTCGGGCATGGACCGGCAGGCTTCTGCAATGCGGCGGGCGCGCGACCTTCGCGACGCGCGCGACCGTGAGGCGGCCGTTACCGTGTCGGAGGCGCTCGCCTCGACCACCATCAACGTGACGGCTCGTGCCGGCGCGGGCGGCCGGCTCTTCGGTTCGGTGACGACGTCTGACATCGCTTCGGCGCTGGAGGCTCAGACAGGTGCGGTAGTAGACCGCCGCAAGATCCACCTCGCGGAGCCGATCAAGTCGCTCGGTACCCACGTCGTGCCCGTGGCGCTGCACTCCGACGTGCAGGTGGAGATGACCGTGGAGGTCATCGCGTCCACCTGAGGCACCCGGCACAGCAGGCCGTCACAGCCGCCTGCTTGATTGTCCGGGTGGGACGATCTCGAGCGACCAGCGTGTGCCCGGGGGCTGGGACTTCTGGGCTCCACGGGTTATCCACAGGCCGGCCGCGCTTTCGCACGTGGCGTCCACAGCTCGTCCCCGCAGGATGTGGCCGAATTCCCCAGGTTTGGCCCCTTCCTCTTCGCAGGGCGATTGGGTGATGGTTAGGTGGTCATGAGCCAGACCGTCGACCACTCGCGCATCCGGCACCTCCAGTCGGTCGGAGGGCGCGTCCCTCCGCACGATCTCGACGCCGAGGAGTCCCTCCTCGGGGCGATGCTGCTCTCGCGCGACGCGATAGCGGCGGCACTCGAGTGCTGCAGCGCTGAGGACTTCTACAAGCCGACGCACGCGCACATCTTCGAGGCGATCTGCTCGCTGTACTCACGTGGCGAGCCATCCGACCCCGTGACGGTGGCGGACGAGCTGCGGCGCTCGGGAGTGCTCGAGTCGATCGGCGAGCCCTCGATCCTGCTCTCCCTTCAGGTCAACACTCCTTCCACCGCCAACGCGTCGCACTACGCGCGCATAGTCGAGGAGCACTCGCTGCTGCGAAAGCTGGTAGGCGTGGCCGGGGAGATCGCCGAGCTCGGCTACAGCGTGCCGGAGGACGTGTCCGAGGCGGTCGACCGCGCCGAGGCAATGGTGTTCGAGGTCGCGCAGCGCCGCGTGGTCGACACCATGTCCCCTCTTCGCGACCTGCTCGCCGCGAGCCTCGATCACCTCGAGGCGCTCGTCGAGCGGGGCGAGACCATCACGGGGGTGCCCACGGGCTACACCGATCTCGACGAGCGTCTGGCGGGCCTCCAGAATTCCAACCTCGTGGTGATAGGAGCCCGGCCGAGCGCCGGCAAGACCGCTATGGCCCTCGGGATCGTCAACCACGCGGCGGTCCACGCCCGGGTGCCCGTGCTCATGTTCTCCCTCGAGATGAGCCACTTGGAGCTGACCCAGCGGATGCTGTGCTCCGAGGCACGCGTCGATGCGTTGCGCATGCGCAACGGGCGTCTCCACGAGTCCGACTGGCCCAAGATCTCCAATGCGATCGGACGGCTGGGCGACGCGCCGATCTACCTCGACGACAACCCGAACGTCACCGTCATGGACATCCGGGCCAAAGCCCGCCGGCTCAAGGCCCGGGAAGGGCTCGGACTGGTCGTGGTCGACTATCTCCAGCTGATGACCGGTCACGCGAGGAGCAGGGCAGAGAACCGCCAGGTGGAGGTGTCGGAGATAAGCCGCGGCCTGAAGGTTCTCGCGCGTGAGCTCGACATACCGGTGGTCGCTCTGTCGCAGCTTTCGCGCAACCTCGAGATGCGCCAGGACAAGAGGCCTGTCCTCGCGGACCTCCGTGAGTCGGGCTCGATAGAGCAAGACAGTGACGTGGTGCTGTTCATCTACCGCGATGAGCTGTACAACCCGGATTCAGTGGACACGAAGGGCCGTGCAGAGATCATCATCGCCAAGCACCGCAACGGGCCGACGGGGAGCGTGGAGCTCGCCTTCGTGGATCACCACACCCGCTTCGCCAACATCGCCAACGCCTGACTTTCACCCGGCAAGGGGCTCGACGGTCACCTTCGGCGTACCCGTCTGGGCCGGGAGTTCGACGTCGTAGACAATGGTGGTATGGACAGCCAACGTCCGAAGCGGGCAACCATGTCGAAGCGCTCCACCCTACGCCGAAAGCGCGAGCGTGGTTCTTACGAACGTGACGTCATCGACGCCATCCTCGACGAGGGCCTCGTATGCCACGTCGGGTTCGTAGACGAGGGTTCCACCTTCGTCGTCCCTATGACCTATGCCAGAGTCGAAGACGTCCTGTACCTGCACGGGGCGGCGGCCAATCACCTGCTCAAGTCCTCGACCGGCTGCGAGGCTTGCGTGACCGTCACCTTGCTCGACGGGCTGGTCCTCGCACGCTCGGCCTTCCACCACTCCATGAACTACCGGTCGGTCATGCTCTTCGGGACAGGCGAGCGAGTCGATGACCCCGAAGAGAAGCGCGCAGCGGTCCTCGCGATCGTCGACCACATGGCGCCGGGACGCAGCAGGGACGCGCGTCCACCCACCGAGAGCGAGCTCCGCTCGACGCAGGTCGTGCGATTCGCCGTCCACGAGGGCTCGGCCAAGGTCCGAACCGGCGGCCCGATCGAGGAGCCCGATGACCTTGGGCTTCGCATCTGGGCGGGGCAGATCCCGATCGATCTGGTCGCCGGGCCCCCGATGGCCGACCCGTCACTGCCCGAAGGGGTCAGCGCTCCGGCCTACGTAGCTTCGTACCCGCCCCGACGGCGCACTGCGCCCTACCAGCGAGCCACGACCGGCGACGTCTCGTCACGGCCGTCCGCCGGCGGCTGAAGGCCCTCGTCCTTCGTCGACGCCGACGCGGGCTCCGGCAGCCTGCGCGGCAGCTGGACCCAGAAGGTGGCCCCTCCGGCCGCGCCGGACCCGCCGGCACCGTTGGAGATGACGCCCACGTTGCCGCCGTGGGCTCGTGCGATGGCCGAGACGATGGCCAGCCCGAGCCCGACCCCTCCCGAGGTACGGGCCCTCGACGGGTCGGCGCGGTGGAAGGGCTCGAAGATCTTCTGACGATCCTCGCTCGGGATACCGGGGCCGTGATCGGTGACCTCCAGTCCGACTGCCTCCGGCTGGACTCGAAGGCGCACGTCTATGGGGGTCCCTTCCGGGGTGTGGCGGATCGCATTGCCGAGCAGGTTGTCCACCACCTGGCGGAGGCGATCGGCGTCGCCCGGCAAGATCGCGGGGCTGGCAGAATCCAGGCTGATAGAGCGATCGGGGGCGAGACGGCGCGCCGCCTCGACGGCGCTGGCGGTGATCTCGGCCAGGTCGACGTCTACACGAGCCAGCGGCCTCTGACGGTCGAGCCGGGCGAGCAGGAGCAGGTCGTCGACCAGGACGCTCATTCGGCCGGCGTCGTCTCGGATGTGGCGCATCGAGGTCGCGAGGTCCTCGGGACGGTCCCGGGCGCCGCGCTCGAACATCTCGGCGTAGCCGCGGATCGAGGTCAAGGGGGTGCGTAGCTCGTGTGAGGCGTCTGCCAGGAACCTTCTCAGCCGTTCCTCGGATGCGGCGCGCGCTCCGAAGGCCTGCTCGATCTCGGAGAGCATCTTGTTGAGAGCTGCACCTAGCTGCCCCACCTCGGTGTTCGGGTCGACGTCGGCGACCCGGCGCGACAGATCGCCAGCGGCGATGGCGCCTGCGGTCGCGGTCATCTCGTCGAGCGGTCGCAGACCGCGCCGGACGATCCACCACGCCAAGGCGCCGAGGCCGGCGAGCACTGCCAGGGTCACGAGGAGCTCGACCAGCTCGAGCCGGTCGAGGGTCTGGTTCACGCCCGCTATCGGGATGGCCACCACCACAGACACCGGGCCCGCGGCTGTCCCGAGGTTTGTGTCGACCGCGATGCCGCTGTACGCGGAGGTCTCGCATCCGGTGCCCGACACCGGGAAGACCGTGGCGGAGCTGATGCTCTGTGACACCGGAGGTGACGCGGGCAGGTTGGGCGTAGCGGAGCTCGTCGGCAGGAAGCACTCGCTGATGAGGACTGTGCCACCCGGCTCACGCAACTGGCCGACGGTGCCCGAGGGGATCTGGCCGGACTCGTTGATCCGGAGCGTGCAATTGACGCCGCTCTGCGGGCCCGAGAACGGGCTGGCCGACTGCTGGTTCCAGCAGGTCCACAGTGTGCGGGCGACCGGCGTGGAAGCAGTCTGCAGCTGCTGGTCCACTTGCGAGAACAGGTACGAGCGCAAGGAGGTGTAGGTGACCACGTCGGCTACGACGAGACCTACGGCCACGATGCCGACGAGGACGAGGAGTAGCCGGAGCCTCAGCGTCATCGTTGGTCGGGCGGCCGACGCAGGCTGTAACCGACGCCCCGCACGGTGTGGATCAGGGGCGGTCCCAGGCTGTCGATCTTCTTTCGCAGGTAGCTGATGTAGATCTCGACGACGTTCGCGTTCCCGTCGAAGTCGTAATTCCACACCCTGTCGAGGATCTGCGATTTCGACACGACCCTGCCTGCGTTCAGCAGCAGATAATGGAGCAGCTTGAACTCGGTAGGGGTGAGCTCGATCGGTGTCGACCCCCGAAAGACCTGGTGGCTCTCCTCGTCGAGGTACAGGTCGGCAACCGACAGCCGGCCGCCGTCGTCGGATCCGTGCGCCCGACGGAGGATGGCGCGCACCCTCACGATCAGCTCCTCCACGCTGAAGGGCTTCGTCATGTAGTCGTCGCCCCCGAGGGTGAAGCCCCGGAGCTTGTCGTCGAGCGTGTCGCGCGCGGTCAGGAAGAGCACCGGCATCCTCCCGCCGATCCCGTCCCGGCTCATCCGCTGCAGCACGTCGAAGCCGCTCAGGTCGGGGAGCATCACGTCGAGGACGACGAGGTCGGGCCGGAAGGAGGTCATCGCCTCCAGCCCCTGGCGCCCGAGGTGCGCCACCTGCACTTCCATCCCCTCGTAGCGAAGGGCCATAGCGAGCAGGTCGGTGATGCTCTGCTCGTCGTCGACGACCAGGATGCGGGCGGGCGAGCCCCGTCGGGTGGTCGAGCCAGGGGACGGGGTCGAGACGGCTGGGCTGGTGGCTGGCGAGCTTGGCATCAGATGGCCTCCTGGAGTGATTCTCGGCCATCAACCTTTGAGTTTTCTGTGAACTTGCTGGGAGGAGCGGGCGCAACGGGGGCAGTCGCGTGGATGGCTCCTAGGTGGTGCAGCGCCAGTCAGGACGTCGGCTGCTCGCGGGACGATCCGCGAGCCGGGTGCTTAGCCGGCGACGGCGAGACGGCGAGCGGGCGGCTCGAGGTGGGCGAGTCGGTACTGGCTCACCACCTGCTCCAGCTCATTGTCGGAGAGCTCGAGCTCGACGGAAGCCAGCGTGAAGGGCTCGCTGCCAGGGGCGACGATCTCGCCATCGGCGGGAGCGTCCACGAGGTCGCAGAGCGTCTCGTCGATCAGCCGGACGATCTCGTCACACCGTTCGCCGAGCGTCATCTGTGGCCTCCTTCCTCTGGTTCAATCATCGGCCACGATCCGGCCCGGCTGAAGGGCGAGAGGGTGGATCGCCGAGGAGGACCCGGAGTCCGTTCCTGGCTTGCACCTGCCAAACACCTGCCGGGGGGCCGGGTACTCTACGGCGGCCGAAGCGGAGACGTGTGGCGAAAGAGGTCGCGTTGAGGATCGCCGTGCTCGTGAAGCAGGTGCCGCGCGTCGAGGACATGACCCTCGGGAAGGGCGGAAGACTCGAGCGCGAGGGCGTGGAGCTCGAGATGAACGCCTACTGCCGGCGCGCGGTCTCCAAGGGTGTCGAGCTCGTCCGGGCCGATGGCGGGAGGTGCGTCGTGTTTACCCTCGGCCCTTCCTCGGCAGAGGACGTGCTGCGCGAGGCGGTCGCGTGGGGGGCCGACGAGGGGGTGCTCGTCTCCGACCCCGCCTTCGCCGGATCCGACACCCTCGCGACCGCACGCGCGCTGGCGGCGGTGCTCTCGGCGCGCGGGCCGTGGGACCTCGTCCTCACAGGGCGCAACTCGATCGACGCCGACACGGGCCAGGTCGGACCGGAGGTGGCGGAGCTGCTGGATCTGCCATTCGCTTCGGGGGTGCGCGAGCTCGAGATCGCAGCCGGTAATGCTCTCGCGCGCTGCGAGCTGGACGACGGTTGGAGGGAGGTGCGCGTGCGTCTTCCGGCGGTGTTGTCGGTCGCCGAACGACTCACGGCGCCGTCCAAGGTTCCTCCCGAAGGGCGCGCGGCCGTCCCCGCCGAGCTCATAACTCGCTCGACCGCAGGCTCGCTCGGGCCCGGCCCCTGGGGCGAGGCGGGGAGCCCGACACGGGTCGGCCAGGTGCGCACGATGGACGTCCCGCGTCATCGGAGGGTGCTGGGGGGGAGCGCCGCCGAGCAGGTGGGTTCCGCGATCGAGTTGCTCCGTGAGTGGGGGGTGCTAGGGGCGCAGTCGGCCGGCGGGCACTCGGCTGGCGCAGAGCCGGGCGCCGGAGTCGTCGGGCCTCCCGCCGCCCGCCGCAGTGGGGCACCGGTCGTCGCCGTCTTGGCCGAACCCGGCAGGCCGCGCGTGTGCAGGGAGCTCCTGGGGGAGGCGGCCCATCTGGCACTCAAGATCGAAGGGGTGGTGCGTGCGGTGGGGCCCGAGCTCCCCGAGGCGTCCGAGCTCGAGGCTTGGGGAGCGGACGGGACAGTGCGGATCGCGGGTGCGGCGGTCGAGGAGGACGTGGCAGGCGCGCTCGTGAAGTGGTGCGAGGCGACGCGTCCGTGGGCGGTGCTCGCGCCCGGGACCCTTTGGGGACGCGAGGTGGCAGCGCGTGCAGCCGCGCGCCTCGGAGCAGGGCTCACCGGGGACGCGGTCGGTTTCGGGGTGCAAGCGGGCCGGCTCGTGGCGTGGAAGCCCGCGTTCGGTGGCCGCCTCGTCGCGGCCATCACGGCCAGCTCCGAGATCCAGATGGCTACGGCCCGCCCAGGGGTGCTGGCCCTGCGCGACCCTCGCCAGGCTGTGCAACAGATCGCCGAGGACGTCGTCGAGACCAGCGCCCGCGGGCGCGTCGAGGTGATCGCCGCCGAGCGCCACGACGAGGTCGAAGCCCTGCTCTCCGCACGGGCGGTCGTGGCGGTCGGTGCAGGGATCGATCCTCAGGAGTACGCCGGACTCGACCCGCTTCTCAAGGCGCTCGATGCCGAGCTTGCCGCTTCGCGCAAGGTCACCGACAACGGCTGGCTGCCGCGCGCCAGGCAGGTAGGGGTCACAGGCCACAGCGTGGACCCCGCGATCTACGTGGCCGTGGGCATATCGGGGAAGTTCAACCACATGGTCGGCTCGCGAAGCGCCGGCACGGTAGTGGCGATCAACAGCGACCCGCAGGCGCCGGTGTTCGACTGGGCCGACGTCGGCATCGTCGCCGACTGGCACGAAGTGGTCCCGCTGCTGGCACAGGCGCTCGGCTGAGAGCGCGAGCCTTTAGCTGCGGGTCGGACGGCGCTTTACGGTGACCGGGTCGAGCGTGGGGATGCCCTCGTTGTACTTGGGCGGGGGATACGCCTGCCCGTAGTCCACGGTCCCGCCGAGCGAGTCGAGCAGCGCCTGCTCGGCCTCATCGGGGTAGAGCAGCGAGGTCGCCGGAAGCGCGGGCACCGAGGTGAGGGGCGAGGCGAGGTTCGGGAGTGCGGAGGTCATGTCGCCGACGGTGTCGTAGCGCCAGGGCGAGATGTGAAGCCCACCTCGGCCCATCAGGGTGCCGCGGTCGAGGAACACCGACTCGATGAGCTTCAAGGTGGATATGTGGTCGAAGGTATCGGAGCACACCCACCCGCCGGCGCTGAACGGCGAGATCACGAGCGCCGGCACCCGGAAGCCCAGCCCCACCGGGCCGAGCACGTCGTCCCAGTCAGAGGGTGGTCCGCCGGCGGCGTTGCTCGGCTTGGTCGTGGTCAAGTACTCCCCGTCGTACTTGCCACCCTTCTGCGCGCCGGTTGGCAGGTCGGACATCGACCTGACGGTCGGGCCGGGCGTGGATGGCGGGACGTGGTCGAACCACCCGCCGTTCTCGTCGTAGACGACGAGGAACACCGTGCGCGCCCAGACTTCCTCGTTCATCAAGAGCGTCTGGAGGATCTGAGAGACCAGCCACTCGCCGTACTCAGGGGGAGTAGCAGGGTGCTCGCAACACGGAGCGGGTGGGAGGATCCACGAGACCTGCGGGAGGTTGCCGGAGACGACGTCGGCCGCGAATTCGGCCGGGTACACGGGCGTGAGGCCGTTGGCCGCGAGTGTCGGGCTGTAGCCCGGCGAGCTCGGCTTCGTGTACTGCCCGAAGTAGTCGAGCACGTTGAACAGCGCGTTGGAGGTCGGGTCCTGGTATACCTTCCAGCTCACCGAGTTGTCCGACAGCACCTCGGGCATGGTGGGCCACGAGAGGGTGCCGACGAGGTCGTTGCGGTTCTGGACGTAGGTCGTGAGTATCTGTCCACCCACGTCGCCCGAATGGGCACCCAGGCTGCCTGACATCCACATGAGGCGGTTGGGGTCGGTGGGCCCGAGCACCGAGCAGTGGTAGCCGTCGCAGATGGTGAATGCGTCGGCTAGCGCGCGGTAGAAGGCCAAGCTGTCCTTTTGGCGGTAGTAGCCCATGGTGAGGATGCCCACGGGCACGTCCGAGGACCCCGGGGCGGGTGCGGCGGAGCTCGAGGCGAACTGCCACTTTGCGGTCGGGTCGTTGGCGAGGTGCTCCACCACCCAGCGGTTCATGGCGCCGTTGTTCCAGGCTCCGTGCTGGGGGCCCCAGTCGTGGGTGATGTCGTTGGTCGTCTGGCCCGCCACGGTCGGCGGGTCGCTCACCAGCTCGAACGGCTCCAGAACCTTCTCCCCGTCGGCCAGCGCATAGGAGACCTTGGTGCCTCCGAGGGAGGTGCCGACCATCGTCTGGGTGAACACCCCGGCCTGGGCGGTGTGGTCCCGGAAGCCGCGAACCCCTGGCATGGTGCCGAAGTAATGGTCGAAGGACCGGTTCTCCTGCATCAGGATCACGACGTGCTCGACGTCGGAGAGGCTCGCCGTGCCCGACTGCGACCTCGCGAGCGCGGCATCTATCAACCGAGCCTGGTGCGGACGTAGCACGCTCGAAGCGGCGACCCCAGCACCAACTGCGGCGCCGGCCTTCAGGAAGGAGCGCCTGCCGATCCGCGCGGCTCCGGTCCTGCCAGCGCCGGCCCGCGAGATGGCCCCGGTGTCCTTGCGCCCACGTCCACGTGTGCTCATTTCGGTCTGCCCCCCGGTCAAGGCGGCGCTTGCCCGTTGGAGAGGGCTATGCCTGGGCAGGGACGCCTCGGCCTGCCGCCTCTCGGGGAACGCTCCCGGCCGGCCCGACCTGCGGTCGAGTCTGATCGGGACATTCGCAGGACGGTTCGGACCGTGGTTCCCCGAATAGGGCGTCCCCCCAGCCGCTGGATACGATCGCAACGTGAGCGAGGGGCAGGTGGTCGACCCGGCGGGCAGCTCGAGCTGGCCGCGGCGCGCCGAGGCACCTCCTCTCACCCGGCCCGGCGCGACGGGCGAGGCCGGCCGATTCCGTCTCGAGAGCCGCGCTGCTCCGACCCAGAGCCGCCTCGACGCCTGGCGGGAGGTGCTGCGCACCGTCAACCCGCCGAGCGGGCGCCGGCTCGACCCCGTGTCGAAGTGGCTCGTCCTGACCCGCGCGGCCGTGCTTCCCATGACCCTCGTGGCCGGCGCTGTTGCCACGTTGCTCGCAGTGCACCGCCCGGGATTCCGTCCGGGGCTCCTCGTGCTCGCGTTCGCGGGGATCGTGCTCGCACACGTTGCGAACAACCTCATGAACGATCTGTTCGACACCGAGGTGGGATCCGACACCGACTCCTACCCACGGGCGCTGTACGCACCGCACCCAGTGCTCTCGGGGATGATCTCGCGTTCGGGATTGGCCGCCGCGGCCTTGGCGGTGAACGCGATCGACCTTGCGATCCTCGTCGTGCTCGTCGTCTTCAGGGGTCCGGTGGTGCTCGGCTTCGCACTGGGCGGATTCCTGCTGAGCTTCGCCTACACCGCCCCTCCCCTGAGGCTCAAGAAGCGGGGCCTGGGCGAGCTCGACGTGTTCTTCGTGTGGGGGCCGCTCATGGTGTGCGGCACCTACTTCGCTGCGGTCGGTCGCATCCCGTGGGAGGTGCTCGTCGCCTCGGTGCCGTACGGCCTGCTGTGCACCGCGGTGCTCATGGGCAAGCACGTCGACAAGTCCTCCTACGACGCACCGCTCGGGATCAAGACGCTGCCGGTGGTGCTCGGCGACCCACGCTCACGCCAGGTGACCAGAGGTCTCATGGCGGGCTTCTACGTGTCGGTCGCTGTCGCTGTCGCCGTGCGCGCGCTCCCTTGGCCGGCTCTTCTTTGCGTGCTGGCGCTCCCGAGGCTCTTCCAGGCGTGGCGCGCACTCGGGCGGCCCCGACCCGACGAGCCCCCCGCCGGGTTTCCAGTGTGGCCTCTTTGGTTCGCGGCGATCGCGTTCGTGCACACTCGCCGTGCGGGCTCGCTGCTGGTCACCGGCCTGGTGCTGGCGGCCGCGTTCGGGATCCGCTGAAGGAGCCTGGGCAGAGAGACGAAAGCCGGGGAGAGAGGTGGGCGCTCCGGGTCCTCAGCGAGCCGGCTGCAGCTCGGCGCCCTCCGAGGGCGCTGAGGGCGCGGTGCTGGCGGTGTGCTTGATGTCGGTCTCCGGGCGCATAGCGCTCAGGATCGGCTCGATATCGGCGGCCCTGGCCGGACGCGCGAAGTGATATCCCTGGGCCACCTCGCAGCCGAGGGAGTGCAGGTGCTCGAGCTGCTCGGCGGTCTCGACTCCCTCCACCACCGTGGTGGTGCCGATGGCCCTAGACAGCGTGACCACGGCCGAGACGATGGCCGACTTCACGGGGTCGATGTCGACCCCGTCGATGAAGCTGCGGTCCACCTTCACGACGTCGATTGGGAAGTCGGCTAGGTAACCGAGGGCGGAGTAGCCCGTGCCGAAGTCGTCTATGGCGACTTGGCAGCCGAGCGCCTTGATCCGAAGGAGAATCTCGATCGTGTGCTCGACGCGGTCCACCGCGAGGCTCTCGGTGATCTCGAGGAGCAGTTGCGAGGGATCTACTCCGGTCGCCCGTAGGACGTCCTCGAGCTCTTCCACGAGGCCTGCCTGCTGAAACTGACGCGCCGAGAGGTTCACCCCCATCGTCAGCTTGACGCCGAAGCGTTCGCGCCACTCGCGAGCCTGGCGGCATGCGTGCTCGAGGACGACGCGCCCGAGGGGCAGGATGAGTCCGGTGTCCTCGGCGAGGGCGATGAACTCGTCGGGACCGACCAAGCCACGCGTGGGATGGTTCCAGCGCACGAGGGCCTCGGTGCCGACCACACGGCGGTTCGCGATCGAGAAGAGGGGCTGGTAGTGGACCTCGAGCTCGTCCCTGGCCAGCGCCCGCCGGAGGGCGGCTTCTAGCTCGATTCGCTCGGCTGACCGCACGCCCATCGCCTGGATGTCGAAGACCTCGTAGTGACCGCCGCGCCCGCGCGCCTTCGCCTGGTACATGGCTACGTCAGCGTCGTGCAGGACGTCGTCGCGGGTCTTCTCGGGGGAGGTGATGGCTACCCCGATGCTCACGGTCGCCACGACCTCGTGCCCGTCGGGCAGGGAGATCGGGTCGCGCACCCTGTCGAGGATGCGTTGCGCCACCACGACGGGGTCCTCTGGGGACTCGACACCCTCGAGCAGAACGGTGAACTCGTCCCCACCGAAGCGGGCCAGCACGTCGCCGGGACGCAGGGCCGCTCGGATCTTCTCGCCGATCGCGATCAGAAGCTGGTCGCCGGCGTGGTGGCCGAGGCTGTCGTTGATCATCTTGAACCGGTCTACGTCCGCGAAGAGCACAGCGTGCTGTTCGTTGCTGCGCTTGGAACGGCGCAGGGCGTGCTCGAGGTGGTCGAGGAAGAGGCGCCGATTGGGCAAGCCGGTCAGGGCGTCGTGGAAGGCGTGGCGTGCGAGCTGTTCCTCGAACACCTTGCGCTCGGTGATGTCACGGAACACGAGCACGGCGCCGCCGGGCTCCTCGTTGCGCTCGGCGTCCTCCGGGGAGTCGCCCGGCGTGGTCCCGTTGTCGAAGATCGGCGACACCGTGAACGCGACGTGGAAGAAGCTGCCGTCCGCTCGCTGGAACCGGGTGTCGTAGCTCGTGATCGTGTCGCGGTTGGCCATTGCGCGCATGGCAGGTGCCAGGATGAAGCTCGGTGCCCGGGGACCGATGTCCAGGCCCGAGGCCAGCTCCTGCTCCTCGAGGTCGTGGACGGTCTCCTTGCCGAGCATCGCTGCCGCCGCAGGGTTCATGAACGTGACTAGCCCTGAGCGACTCACGGCGCATACACCCTCGCCGAGGCTGGAGGTGATGGCAGCAAGGCGGCGACGTTGAAAGCGGCTCTCCTCGTAGAGGGCCGCGTTTGTGAGGGCCGTGGCCCCGACCGCAGCGAGGGCCTCGAGCATGCCCTTGTCGGGCCCGTCGAAGGGCTCGGTCCGGCTGCGACCCGTGACGGTGAGGGAGAGGTCGCGGTCGGGCACGGACACCGGCGAAACGAGGACCCCGGGCTCGGTCTGCTGACTCGAGCCGGTCCGCTCGGTCAGAGTCGCCTGGTCGCATCGCAGCAGGCTCCGCGCGGCGTTGGTAACGGCCGACTCGACCTCGTGACTGCCCATCGACCGGTTGATCTCGAGTGCTGCTCCGTATAGCCCATCGAGGCGAGCTCTGTCGTGGCGCGCGGCGAAGTGCCCGACGAGCACCTGCCGCAGAATGACGAGTGGTGCTATCGCGATCGGGAGTGCCCATAGATGTGCCGAGACGACGAGCGCAGTGCCGAGAGCGATGGCGACGCTCGAGGTGACGAAGAGGATCCGCACCCCCATCCCCTCGACGGCAGCCTGCCTGGCGGGCACGCCTGTTGCGGCCATGATCCCGTGCACGGCGAGGCTGTTCACCGCGAAGTACACCGCAGCGGCGAGCACAGCCGCTCCGAAGGCGGCGTATGTCAGCGAGTGGCCGTGGTAGAGCAGCCTGAACACACCGAGGCCCGCCGCGACGGGCACGAGCACCGCGCCGAAGTTGAAGGCGGACTTCACGAAGGTCCGGTGGCGGACCGCCTGCGCGATCACAGTGGCCATCGCGAAGACCACGATGATTGCGCTCGTCGGCACCAGCAGGACCAGCACGACGAAGAGGGCCTCGTCGAGGTGGACTGACTCTGACTGGTCGCCGACGTAGATGATGAGCGGCCAGAGCCAGCTGGCGAGGACCAGTGCGCCGAACACGGCTACCAGGACGACCTGGTCGTGTCCGGGCAACCCGTTCACGACCAGGTCGTTCACTGCCAGGGCCAGGGCGAGGAGCCCGCCGGCCACAGCGGCGGCGATGATCATCCACGCGCGCCAGGGGAGGTTCATGCTCCCTCTTCGAAGGGCAACCAGCTCACGTCAGTTCCAGGCCGATCCGTTCCAAGCGCTCCCGTTCCAAGCGCTCCCGTTCCAGGCGCTCCCGTTCCAGGCGCTCCCGTTCCAGGCGCTCCCGTTCCAGGCGCTCCCGTTCCAGGCGCTCCCGTTCCAGGCGCTCCCGTTCCAGGCGCTCCCGTTCCAGGCG